>OKWF01000038.1_pt1 | contig 18742 bp, 19 predicted proteins | sample 1607031 | NCBI WGS metagenome assembly OKWF01 (sample SAMN04414079, study PRJEB24778) | human gut metagenome | material: faecal | host: Homo sapiens | reverse complement strand
TCAACACCGTGCGCTCTATGGTGATGGACAAGGATCAGATCATGGCGTTCCTGTCTTCCATGAAGGGCGGCACCAAGCCCGCTGAAAATACGGAGGAATCGACAATGCGTAAGAAGTTCGTTTTCTGACCGTCCTTGCGGTCTGCGTCATGGTTCTGTCTTGCTTCTCGGTCACGGCGTTTGCCTACGCCGATGATACCGAACAGAACCTTCCCGTCACGGAGGCAACTCAGCCCGAACAGCAGCCCGCAGTTACTCCCACGCCGGAAAAGTCGAAGGGTGAGCCGATTGACGATGAGGGCAACGCCTACACCCGCGACTTGCTCTATGACAAGGCAACCAACAAGCAGTTCATCACTGTCCAGACGAAGAACGGCAACACCTTCTTCATTGTCATCGACTACGATGCGCCCATCAACGAGGATGAGGAACAGTATCAGACGTACTTCCTGAACATGGTCGATGAGAGCGATCTGCTTGCGCTGCTGGATGATGACACTGCGGCTGCTCTGACCACCTGTAACTGCAAGGAAAAATGCGTTGCCGGTCAAGTCAATACCGACTGCCCGGTCTGCAAGACCAACATGAGCGAATGCACCGGCACAGCCCCCGTTACACCTGAGCCGGACAAGGATGCGGAAACCGAAGTGCCTGAGACCAAGCCCGAAAAGAAATCCAACGTCGGCATGATCCTCGTCATCTTTGCCCTTGCCGGTGCTGCGGGTGCAGCTTATTACTACATCAAGTTCGTCAAGGGCAGAAAGCCCAAGGATGAGGATATGGACTTCTTCGACGATGAAGGCTACGAGGAAGAGCCGTACATCAACGAGGATGAAGAGCCGCAGATCGCGGAGGATGCCGAAACGGAAGGTGATGAAGATTGATCTTAGTCATTGCTGAAAAGCCCAGCGTTGCCCAGTCCATCGCAAGGTGTTGGGCGCGACGTCCCGCAAGGACGGCTACATGGAGGGCGGCAATTACATCGTTTCGTGGTGCTTCGGTCATCTGGTGGAGCTGGCAGACGCCAGCTCCTACGATGAGCGGTATGCCAAGTGGCGGTATGACGATCTGCCCATTGTTCCGGAAAGCTGGATGTTCGAGGTCACAAAGGACAAAGCCCAGCAGTTCAAGGTGCTGTCCTCTCTTATGAAGGACAAGCGCGTCACCGAGCTGGTCTGCGCAACCGATGCAGGGCGCGAGGGTGAGCTGATTTTCCGACTGGTCTACAACAAAGCCGGATGCACCAAGCCCTTCAAGCGTCTGTGGATCAGCTCGTTGGAGGACTCCGCCATCCGCGAAGGCTTCAATCATCTCCGGGACGGCAAGGAATATGACCGTCTCTATGAAGCGGCACTCAGCCGCTCGAAGGCGGACTGGATTGTCGGCATCAACGGCACCCGCCTGTTCACCACGCTCTATCACAAGAAGCTGGTGGTCGGGCGCGTCCAGACGCCGACCCTTGCAATGCTGGTGGAGCGCGACGGGAAAATCTCCACGTTCCAGAAGGAGAAGTATTTCAACGTCCACGTCGGCAAGGGCGATCTGACCGCCGATCTGGAAAAGGTCAAAACCGAAGAGGAAGCAAAAGGAATTGCGGCGGCTTGCGAGAAAAAGCAAGCCGTCGTTTCTTCTCTCAAGCGGGAGACGAAAACCGTCAATCCTCCGAAGCTCTATGATCTGACCACCTTGCAGCGCGAGGCGAACCGCTACTGCGGCTTCAGTGCCCAGCAGACACTCGATCTCGTCCAGACGCTTTACGAAAAGAAGCTCCTGACCTATCCGCGCACGGACAGCCAGTTCATCACGGATGATATGGAGGACACCGCCCGTCAGGTCATTTCTATTGTCTGCCGCCAGCTTCCGCTTTTCTCCGGCGTTTCGGTCACTCCGGACATTGCCCGCGTAACCGACAACAGCAAGGTCACAGATCACCATGCCATTCTCCCGACCGTCCAGCTTGAAAAGCAGGATGTTTCCGCGCTCCCTCAGTCGGAGCAGAAAATCCTCAATCTTGTCGGGATGCGCCTTCTGTGTGCGACCGGCGAGAAGCACACCTACGCAGAAACGCAGATCACGCTCTCCTGCGAGGGCTACGAGTTCAAAACCAAGGGGAAGACCGTCGTTCAAAACGGATGGAAAGCCATTGAAGAGCTGTTCAAGGCTTCCCTCAAGACGAAGGAAAAGGACGATCCCATGAAGTCCCTGCCCGAAGTCCATGAGGGCGATATGCTGGAAGGTGTGTCTGCCAGTGTCACCGAACACTTCACAACGCCTCCGAAGCAGTACACGGAAGACACGCTCCTGTCTGCAATGGAGACTGCCGGAAACGATCAGTTCGACGATGACACCGAGAAGAAAGGTCTCGGAACACCCGCGACCCGCGCCGGTATCATTGAAAAGCTGGTGAAATCCGGCTTTGCAGAGCGCAAAGGCAAATCCCTCATTCCCACAAAGGACGGCTGCAACCTCGTCTGTGTTCTGCCAGAACAGATCACGTCTCCCGCAATGACTGCGGAATGGGAAAACACGCTCATGGAGATTGAGCGTGGCAATGGCGGGTGCAGACGCATTTCTCAGCGGCATTGTCCGGATGACCGGGGATCTCGTGAAAGCCTACCCGTTTCTCTCCGATGCCGAAGCCCAGCGTTTCGGCACGGGCAAGGAGGAAATCGGCAAATGCCCCCGCTGCGGCTCTCCGGTCTACGTCGGTAAGGGCAACTTCTACTGCTCGAACAAGGACTGCTCCTTCTGCCTGTGGGAAGACAACAAGTTCTTTTCCAGCAAGAAAAAGAAGCTGACCAAGAAGATTGCAAAGGAGCTGCTGGACAAGGGCTGGTGCCGAGTGACCGGGCTTTACACGCCGAAGAAGCCTCAGCTCTACGATGCGGTGATTCGTCTGGATGACAGCGGCGGCAAATACGTCAGCTTCAAGATGGAGTTTGATCGATGACCGCCCAAAGTATGTTGCTTCATGCAGCGGAGGCAAAGACAGCGTAGCGACGCTCCTGCTGGCTGCACAGCACAATGAGCCGCTTGACGTAGGCGGTTTTCAGTGAGGTCATGTTCGACAAAGACACAAGGCGGCGAGTCCCGGAACACCGGGACTTCATTTATGACCGGCTCAAGCCCTTCTGCGAAAAGGAGCTGGGCATCAAGTTCACCATTCTCCACGCGGACAAGACCTACGATGAGGTGTTCCATCATATCATCACCCGCGGACCGCACAAGGGCGAGGTTCGCGGTTTCGCGTGGGGCTGGTATGTGCGCAGTCAATCGGGACTGCAAAATCCCGCCAGTCCGCAAGTACAATGCCGCACTCTCGCCGGACACTGTGAGCTATGTCGGCATCGCGGAGGATGAGCCAAAACGCCTTGCTCGGCTGGATGGAGTAACGAAGGTCAGTCTGCTTGGCAAATACGGTATGACCGAGGCGGACGCCTACAAGCTCTGTCAGGAACACGGGCTGCTTTCCCCAATCTACGCTCACTGTCGAAGAAACGGCTGCTGGTTCTGTCCCAACGCCAGTGACTCGGAGCTGCTGCACATGGTCACAAAGCACCCGGATATGTTTGACCGGCTGATTGAATGGGAGAACGAGGATAACATCTTCCATCGTCGGATGACGCGCAGAGAAACCCCGTCTGAGGTAAAGGCTCGTTTACTGAGCAAATCCCAAACGGGGTTTTCTTTGCCCAAAAGCAAATAAGAAATGGAGGTTTGAGATGGCTGAAAACAAAAATGCACAGCAAGTCCGCGAAATCACGGACAAGCTGGAACAGGGCATCAAGGAGCTTTTTGAATCCGAGCGGTTCAAGGAATATCTCCGCACGATGTCCAAGTTCTACAACTATTCCTTCAACAACACGCTGCTCATTGCGATGCAGAAGCCGGAGGCAACCTATGTTGCCGGTTATACCTCGTGGCAGCGCAACTTTGACCGTCAGGTCATGAAGGGCGAAAAGGGCATCAAGATTCTTGCACCCGCGCCGTACAAGGCGCAGGAAGAGCGTGAAAAGATTGACCCTTTGACGCAGAAGCCGGTAATCGGCGCAGATGGGAAGGCTGTCACGGAAACGGTTGAGGTCCTGCGTCCTGCCTTCAAGGTGGTAAGTGTCTTTGATGTTTCCCAGACGGACGGCAAGGAGCTTCCGGACATCATCGTCGATGAGCTGAAAGGCACCGTCGAGAACTACGAGGCGTTCTTCGACGCGCTCAGGCAGGAATCTCCCGTCCCTATTTCCTTTGAGGACATTCCGGGCGGTGCAAAGGGATTCTTCTCGCCGGTTGAAAGCCGCATTGCCATTCAGGAGGGCATGAGCGAAATCCAGACGGTCAAAACCGCCATTCACGAGATCGCCCACGCAAAGCTCCACGCCGTCAAGCCGGATGAGAAAGCCGCGCCAGAAGATAAGAAGGATCGGCACACCAAGGAGGTTGAAGCGGAAAGCGTTGCCTACACGGTCTGCCAGCGTTACGGCATTGAAACCTCGGACTACTCCTTCGGTTACATCGCCGGTTGGTCATCCGGCAAGGAAACCAAGGAACTGAAAAGCTCTCTGGACACCATCCGCAAGACGGCGGCTGAGATGATCGAGGGCATTGACGCCAAGCTCAAGGTGCTGCTGGCAGAGAAAGCACAGTCCGCAGAGATGGAAGTCGAAGCTCCCGTAAAGGAAGCTGTTCCGGAGGAAAAGCCGGAAGTCCCCATTTACCGCGAGACGCGAATTACGCCTATGAAGCCGGTGAGCTGGAGTCATACCGTCCTCTCTTGCGACAATGAGGAATGCCGCCGTGCGATTGAAGCGGCAATCAGCGCCAACTACGGAGATAACCGGCTGGATGCGGATGCTGCCGTGAAAAGCGTCCTTGAGCAGTTCTCTCCGGAGCGCGTCCGGTATGTCCTCGCAAACACCATTCAGCAGAAAGACTTCGACGGGCGCATTCCGCAGTCTCTCAAGGAGTGGGCAAAGAGCGTTGAAGTCTGCCCTGAGAATGCCTCTCGCTCCTTGTGGATAACCCAATCCCGGACTGACGGCACTTTTCGTGGATGCGTTCCGTCAGCAGACCGAACCCCAGAAGGAAGTCACTTCTGAGAAAACAGAGGAAAGAGACCCGGAGGTCGTTGCATGGGAGAACGATGAAATTGCCTCTATTGAGGTAAAAACCGTGGAGGTCAAGTCTCCCTTTGCGCCCTCGCCAGAGGAAGCAGCGCAAGCACCGAAAGCACACCGTCTGACCGCCGAAGAGAAGGAGATCAAGGCTGCCGTCATGGACACACTCAAGGGGCAGATTGCCTATAACAACGACGGAATGCGGGCGCCTACCGCGCCTCTAACCACTCCTTCAACCTGCTGGCACGGAACGCGTCAGGATTGAGGGCAACACGGTCACGCAGAACGGTGAGCCGCTGTTCAAAATCCATCGCCGTCATGCGACGCGGAAAACACAGGGCTGTTACCGTGAGCTGATGCCGACGCTGGAATACGTCAAGCAGGAGCAGAAGCAGGAAAAGCCCTCCATCCGCGATCAGCTCAGGACTGCCGCAAAACAGCAGCCGGAGAAGAAGTCTCCGGTCAAATCCAAAACGCACGACATGGAGTTGTGAGAAAGGAGACGCATGAAGAAATACACAGACGTTGACATCGTTGCGGAGCTGCAGAAGCTCGTGGACAGTCATGTAGACAGCTACAAGGAAGACTTCGACATCGACAAGCGCATCATCCGCCGCGCTGCCGAAAGCCGGAATCCCGAAGAGAAAACGCTGATGTGGTTCTGCCGTCCGCATGGAACGCACTGCCTCAATGAAAATCAAGTCTTTATTCAGGGAACGCGAGATCACAACACCTTCCGTTTTTACGCGGAACAGACCTACGACGAGTGCATTGCCCGCATCATCATCCCGAAAGCCGTTAAGCGCGGCAAGGTCTTCGGAGATGTCTTTGAGATCAACTACCGGGAACAGGCGGCAAATGTGGCGCAGAACTCGGTTGCGCCGGATCGTGACCGGCTGACCTTTGCAGACGGCTATGTGCTGGACGCCCCCTGCCGCAGCAGCTTCGATGCAGCAATGGCTCTGGTCGGTGAGCATGGCGGCGTCAAAATCCACCAGACGCTCCCAAAGGATGCGGAGGCTCTGGCGGAAGTGCTGTCCAAGCAGAAAAGCCGCCGTGACAGACTGCCGGAGGCGGAGAGGACAGAGGTGCTTTCGCCGCTCCCCGTCGCAGAACTCCGCAAATATGAGGCAGTCAAAAAGGCTCATCCGGATGCGCTGGTCTGCTTTGCTCAGAACGGCTATTTTGAGCTGTACGGCAAGGACGCAAAGAAAGCCGCGCCGCTTCTCGGCACAAAACTCCTTGAAAAGAAGGTGCGCGGCAAGCCTTCCGTGCCGGTTACTGGTTTCCGTGAAAGCGCATGGGTAGCCGGTTCTCATAAGCTCTGGAAGTCCGGCGTGGATGTCTTTCTCAGCAAGGACGGCGAGACCTTCAAGGAACTCAAAGCCGCAGATTACATTCCTGTCGGCGCGACGCTGAATGTGGATGGCATCAAGTGCAGAATCGAAGCGGTTGATTTTGCCGCTGATGAAGTCCGGCTGACGAACATCGAGGATAAGAACAGACCAATCCCCTTTTCTGAGAGCATCCAGTATGTCCGCGCCTATGTGGAGGATGCCGGGACTGCCATCTACGACACCATCCCGAAGAAGCCCGCTGCCCGTGAATCCATCCGCGACAAGCTGAAATCCGCGCAGAAAGCACAGCCGCCCCACACGCCGAAGCCGCAGAAATTGAAAGGAAAGGATATGGAACTCTGATATGAAGAATTTTACCGTGGAAGAAATCAACCTGATGTGCTGCTTCAACACGTCCAGCCGGAAGCGGCTGATCGACGATATGAAGAGCGTCGCCCTGAACGACGTGGGCGGCGAGATCGCAGAGCTGATGTATATGACCGTCCGGAAGCTCGAAGCCATGACCGACGCGGAGTTTGAGGAACTGTATATCATGCCGGACGGCATGGTGGATGACTGAAAGGAGGATGCCTATGCCCGTATTAGACGGTAATTTTGAAGCCTTCGTCACGAACCTTGGCAAGTATAACGAGGGTATGCTGGTCGGTGAGTGGGTGAAGCTGCCCACCACAGAGGAAGAGATGCAGAAGGTCTTTGAGCGCATCGGGATCGGCAAGCAGGATGAGTTCGGTCAGCCCTATGAAGAGTGGTTTATCACCGACTACGAATGCCCGATCTATGGCGTTCAGAAGATGCTTGGCGAGTACGAGAGCCTTGATAAGCTCAACTACCTTGCCGCTTTGATTGACGAGCTTTCCCTGAGCGATCAGGAAAAGCTCGTTGCCATATGGAAGCCGGTTGCGATGAGGTCAGCGACATCGACGATCTCATCAACCTGACGTTCAATCTGGACTGCTACGACATCATGCCCGGTATCAACGACGAATCCGACCTCGGCTATTATTACGCACACGAAGCCGGTATCTACTCCGAAAAGGATCTCGGTCCTCTGGCAAACTACATCGACTATGAACGCTATGGGCGCGACATTGCGATGGATGAGCAGGGACGCTTCACCGATGAGGGCTATGTCCGTGTCGCAAGCGAACGCTGGGACAGGCAGTTTAACGGGGAGCTTGATGATATTCCCGATGAATACCGGATCACCGGCTCAGGGGAAGCCGCCGAGCGTGACAGCACCATCGCCGTTCTCGTCGTTGAGCCGGGAAAGGAGCCTTATGTGAAGGAGATTGACTCCGGTCTGGAGTCCTTGCAGCATGAGGTCGGCGGCTACATCGAGGCGATTTATCCCTACGAAGACCCGGTTGCCTTAGTCTGCAACGAGGAAGGCAAGCTGGAAGGTCTGCCCCTGAACCGCGCTCTGCGTGATGAGGACGGTGACATCTACGACGTTGTTGCCGGAACATTCATGGTAGTTGGTTTGACGGATGACAGCTTCGGTTCTCTGACCGTAGAGCAGATGCAGAAGTTCTCTGACCACTTCAAAGTGCCGGAGCAGTTTGTTAAGTTGGGCGATAAGATTGTTGCGATCCCCATGATCTCGAAGGAGCAGCAGAAGCAGGAAGCTACCGAGCAGAAGGACTTTGAGATGAATGCCGACACCTCCGGTCTGACGGTTGCCGGTCACATCGGGACGTGGCACACCATTGACCAGCACGAAGTCGGCGGTCACAGCTTTTATCTGATGGAGCATGACACCTACGGCGATGAAGCTGCTTGCATCATCGTCGATGAGCGCGGCAAGCTCGTCCTTGATGATGTCTACAACGGCTTTGACGATGACACACTCCGCCTTCTTGACCTTGAAGTCAAGGAAGTGCCGGAAATGCCCGATCCCGCGCTCTCCGTTCAGGATATGAAGGACTACGGCTACGCATGGGCTGGTGTTCTTCCCGCTGGTCAGGAGGCGGCTGAGAAGGCTTTGGAGAAGGGCTGCGAGGTTTACCGTCTCTATTCCGATAACACCGAGGGCTTGTGCGTAGATGCAAAAGAGATTGCCGATCATGCGGCAAAGGGCGGAATGCTCGGTATCAGCAAGGAAAGCTGGATGGCAGCTCTTGAGAAGGAAAACTACCTCAAGGCGGCGGAGATGTCGATGGAGGATGACTACGGCATGATTGACGGGATCATCAACAACGGTCCGAAGGAGGACAAGACCGCAGAGGTCAAAGCCCCCGAAAGGGGCGAAAAGTCCTCCATCATGGACAGGCTCAAGTCTGCAAAGGCTGAAAAGCAGAAGGAATGCTGCCCTCCCAAAAAGCACAAAGGAGAGATTGAGCTGTGAGCAGAAGTCAGAAATGGCGGCAGGAGTGGTCGTTCTTCATCGGGGACAGCGGACGCCGGAAGTATAACCGCTTCTGCGTCCGCTGCGTCCATAGCTGCAAGCAGAGCTTCCGTGCGGATCTCATCGCCTGTCCGCACTTCTCCCGCAAGGCATCGAGGTGTAGACAGTTAGGGGTCGAAAAAGCCTGTGATTGCAAGCCTCAGAGCGGCGCAAATTGACCAGCCTAAATGATTGTATTCCCTGCGCAGTTTCTTCTTTAGCGCGGAAATAAGTGTCGATTTCGGCACTTGTTTGAATGCCCGGAAACGAACCAAGAGCCTCTGTCGATGCCCGTTTTGGGTGTCGGCAGAGGCTCTTTTTTTATGACATATTCAAAATAGCGGACAGCAGCTCTTGAACCTGTTGCCGGTATTCCGGCTTTATATCCGAAATACGTCTGGCAAGCGCAAGGGCTTCCGTTTCTGGCTCGTCGGTCCCAAAGATAATTCGGTCCGCACTGACGCCCAGCAAACGGCAAAGACGCTGCAAGGCTTCAAGAGAAATACCGGAAGCACCACGCTCAATAGCGCTCAGGTGATTCGGCGTCATGCCAAGCATTTCTGAGAGCGTGTCCTGCGTATAGCCCGCCTGTTCTCTTGCCACTTGAATATTGCCGCCGATTTCAATATTGATGTCCTTCTTCTCTCGCATAGCCTCACCACCTTTGCATTTAGTGTACCTAACGGCGGTGTCATTATCCACGGTACGCCGTCGTTGATTTTACTAACGACAATGCGTTGACTGTCCGTGATGAGGGTGATAGAATGGAGTTACCTACCAAAAGAGTGAAAGAAGGGGTGTCATGTCGCGCATTATTGAGTTTAGAAAGTCTGCTCAAAAAGCTGAAAAGCAATCCGTTCAAGGCAAGACTTGTGCGTTTACCGGTCATAGACCGCAGAGTCTTCCGTTCGGCTTTGATGAATCCGATAAGCGTTGTACTTCTTTGAAATCTGTTATGCGGGATCAGATTGTAGCACTCATCGAGAACGAGGGCGTCACGCATTTTATTACCGGCATGGCTCTTGGCGTCGATATGTACGCTGCGGAAATTGTACTCGATTTGAAATCAAAATACCCTCACATTACTCTGGAAAGTGCAATCCCTTGTGAGACACAAGCGATCAAATGGTCTGTGGCTTCACGGGAACGGTATTATAATATCGCGGCAAAGTGTGACAAGGAGACCATGCTGCAACGGGAGTACACGTCGGACTGCATGGACAAGAGAAATCGGTACATGGTAGATCACGCCGATTATATTCTCGCAGTATGGAATGGATGCCCCAGCGGTACCGGGAACACCGTGAGATATGCCCACAAAAAGGGCAAGACCATCATCGTCATCAATCCGGTTTCCCTTGATGTCACGCGGGAATAAGGCAAAAATCCCACTCCTGAATCATGCGTTGTGAAAACCGTGAAGTATTTCCCGATAGCGAATACACATTGCATTACTCAGTGATTATTGGAAACGTGTACGGCGTATGCTGCCCAGTGAACATCTCCACGGAACACATCGAATTTTCACGGCTTCGTAAAACGGAAAGTGTCACCTTATGAACAGTCCCTTGCCGAGAGAAAAATAAATCGCTGGAAACGGGAACGCCCCCGGCACTGTGCGTCTGGCACAGTGTCGGGGGCGTTTTTTCGTGTCTTAGTTATGAGCCAGTTCATTTAGGAGCAGCTTTCGATAGTCCACATCCAAGACGCAGCGATGGAAGTCCATCAGACGGTGTTCGTCGAACAGCTTTTCACAGAGCTTGGTCAGCGGATGATTCATCAGCTTTGCAGAAATGCCAGTCTCGTTGAAAAACCTTGCCCATGTGAAGACCTCTTCTAAATCCTCCTGCCCAAGCGTGGCAGGAATGATGGCGTTGCAGAGACGGACAATGGGGCTGTCCGCAAATCGCTCTGCGACTTCCTCCGGTGTGCATTCATAGCGGTCACAGTCAAAGGAAAGCGCATCCTCAATTTTAAGATAATTTTCGGTTTCATCCCGCGTCAAGGTTATGGTGTAGTCTCCCATACCGGACGGCACATCAATATTCTCCATGACATCAAGTTCGTAACGGGATCCGCCGATGATCGCTTCAAAGGAGAAGGACTGACAGATTACTGCTGGGTTTTTGTCTATCTTGTCCTCATTCAGAAAGGACAGCGGATTATACTCCGTCAGTTCCCAGTCGATTTTCCTCTCTCTGTTTGCTCGGCAATCTGCTGGATCAGATGTTGTTCTTCTTCGTGCAGATTTTCATTGTACAACATGATACACCTCCGTTTTCTGATTGTCGTTTTTTTGGGGCTGTTCTATGTTTCCGAAGAGAATGCCGTTTCTATCATCATTCCTTGGCTGAGGGCAGACCTTCGTAAAACCTCCTCAGTTCGTCCAAACTGCTTGTCCGATTTTTGATAGGCAGGGAGTCCCATGTAATGTCATGATAGCGTTCCGGCGGCTCATCCCGCAGTCTTCGGTCGATGATGCAGACAATGCCGGTGTCTGTGAAATTGCGGATCAATCGCCCGATGCCTTGCTTGAGCTTGATAATCATTTCGGGAACGCGAACATCCATCAGAGCATCCTTAGCAACGGAACACTTATACTCGATAATTGGATCGGGGACAGGGAACGGAAGCCGGAAAATGATGACATTGGAAAGGCTTTTTCCTTCAATGCTGATACCTTCCCAATATGCACCCGTCCCCAGAAGCACGGAGTTCGTATCTTCCTTAAACTCATTCAGCACCTTGTCCTGCGACGATCCCGGCTGCTGCATCAGGATTTTGTACGGAAGATTTTTCTCGCTGAGAATGGAGTAGACCTCTTCCATGTCGGTCTTCGCCGTAAACAGCACGAGTGCCTTCCGTTGGAAATGCTCAGTATCTCAAGCAGTCGCTCCACGCCCTTTCAATGAAGGCTTCATGTTCTCTGGTCGGGTGCGGGAGATCGTCGCAATAGTAGATCATGGCGTGTTCATCGTATGGATATGGGGAAGGCTTTGGCTCGGATAAGCAGCCGCGGTCACCAGCGGGAAAGCCGGTATTGCTGATAAAGTAAGAATACTGTTCTTCCAGAGACCCGCTCGTGGCGTTCGTCAGCGTGGCAGAGGTCAAGATGGTTCTTTCATCACCATTGAAGTATAGGCGGCTCACAATTTCTTTTGTGTTTTTAGGGCAATAGACGAGTTCCGTGTTGCTGCCGTGCTGCTCAATCCAGATCAGCATATCGTCTATCTGGTCAAGAAGCTCTGAAAGGGACTCGCTGACGGCATCCAGATCATCAGAGGCAGCAAAGGACGGTTGTTTCTGAAATCCATGCTGGAATAAATCTGAATGCTGGACGAAAGGTTGTGTATGGCGGCGTTCATCTCGGTAAGCAGTTCAATCGCACTGCCATTGTTGTCGAAGAAAAAGCGGTCAGCGTAGCGCATATCCTGCTCTGCCTCGTTGATCTGCTTTTGGACTTGTGCTTTCAGGCAGTTATAGAAGGCGATGATTGCGCTCTCTGCCTCTCGCTTTTCACCGGACACACTGCTCTGGTCAGAGGACCGCAGCTCATAGAATGCACTCTTGATCATCCCAAAGAGCATACCCTGTCCGAAACGTTCCGTTGTAGCACTACGCACCTTATCATCTAAGTTGTGCGCTTCATCCACGACAAGCAGATCAGCGGCGGCGTTAATCAGCCCGTCCTGACCGCGCCGGAGTTTCATGAGATGCTGGGTTAGAAAATCCTGATTGCACAGTACCACTCCATCCGTAAACTTTAATGCTGCGCGGACTTTGTAATACTTGCACTTCTTTTCACAGGAGCCGCAATTCTTCATGCTGAACCGCTGCACGTTTACCTTGTCCCAGACGCCTTGCGGCAAAACCTCCGGGAAATCCTTGCGTTCCTCATACCCCTGCTGGATTCCTTCTTTGAGCGCGTCCGGTGGGTCTGCTTTCGGGTCACACATATACTCATCTGCGCGTTTGTTGCAGAGATAATGGGTCTGTCCTTTTGCGAGGATGACATCTCTGTTCAGCCCAAGAAGGGGCATTACCGCGTGGACATCGCGCCAGAGCTGTTCTTGAAGTGCAATGGTCGAGGTTGCGATGATAACCGGCTTGTTCATGCGTTTGCTGTACAGCAGCACCGGCACAAGATAGCCAAAGGACTTTCCAATGCCCACGCCAGCTTCAATCGCAAAATGCTGATCGTTTATGAGGGCGTCCACAATCTCAAGGACATATCCTGCTGTCCCTCACGCATTTCCAAACCATGCTGCGGGGCTTCATCCCAAAAGAAGGTGCTGACTTGCTCACTCATGGAGTACAGCTCTGCTTTTCTGCGCTTTTTCCGTTCCTCCGATGTATTGAATCCAAAATAGAATCTGTTGTCCATCCACATTCCTCCCGGAATAGAAACCAAGGCTATCCGCGTTTCAGTTCAATGCTGACGTTTCCGTTCTCGTCGATGGTCAGCGTCATGTGTCTGATGTGCTTCTCATAGAACTGCCGCCGCTCTGCGGGAGACATTTCGATCCTCGTGTTTCGCAGAGCTGCATCAAACATATCGTTGACGTTCAGGTGAACGGAGTTGTCAATCCAGCGGTACATCTCCTTGAACAGTGCGTTTTTCTTGATGTCCTCGCTGTTGCCGGAGTAGAAGTCATCCAGATAGCAGTAGAATATCCCGGATTCTGCAAGTGCTGCCTTCATATCCGGTCCGCATTTTTCCCGCTCAATCATGACAAGGAATCTGGCGTCCGGCAAGGAAGAGATAAGCCCCCAGTAGTCGGAATCGCTTGAGACGATGACGAAGGAATCCACTTGCTTCTGGTAGTGTTCCTGACAGGCTCTTGCGGTGAGCTTGATGTCTACCAGTGATTTGTTCTGCTTGATCCGCTCAATCATGATATGTTCAACGGGGATGCGGGTGTAGTTTTCAAGAATCCGCCATGCCGTAGCGGTGTGTACGTCATCAAAGAGAATGATCGCCGTAATTTTCTGCATGACCTCATAATCAAGGTTTTTGAGCGTGGCGCACAGCTTGTACGGGTCAGAGTTTTCGCAGTCCACTACCAATACGGTCTTCTCACTGTCATCTATGAAGTCGTAGATATTGTTTTTTACAAAAGCCCCTGCATCGGAGACTTTACTGTATTCCGTGAAGGCGTCGCAATGCCATTGATAAAGCAGGGTAGCAAACTTCTTATCATTATAGAGGACATTGCCCTCGTCCATCGGTACCCAGTTGATGTACATTTGATAGGGGTAGTAGGAGAGACTTGCGTAATAGATGTCCGCAGCATCTTTCGTTCCGTCCTCTGTCAAGCCGTTTGGCATAATGAACAGCTCTTTTATGTACGTCCAGTTAATCCAGATTGGAAAGAGGCTTTTGCAGTTGTTAATGCGGTCTGAAATCAGCCGGTTAATCTCGATAATGTGGTGGCAGAGCTTTGTACTCGACTTTTTGATAAAGCTGATTCCGTCGTTTGAAAGCTGCTGCATACTGGAAGCCGGGATGATCTCTGGCATTGAAAGCAGCCCTCGATACTCCATCCGCATGATGTCATTTATTTTCCGGTAGTTGCGCTCAATGGCGGTGCGGATGATACAGAGATTGCGAATGATACGGGCATTTTTTATCCTGTTCAAGCCGGTCGTATATCTCTATCTTCGGCGGCTCGTGTTCATTTTGAAAAATACGGAGCGGGACGCCGATCAGATATGCTACCTTTGACACAAGCTCATAGGTGCTGTCTTTATAAGCAATCTGCTCTCCGGCATATTCGACGCCATTCAACATGACTGAATTGCCCATGATCTACTCCTTTCTCGTAGGGGAGTTAAGCGGTCATTACATTGTCCGTCCACATCTCACACTGGCTCATGACAGTCTGGACAGCATCATCCATACCCTCTGGCGGGTATTTGTGTTTTTTCAGCAACCGTTTGACCAGGCGGCGCATTCCAGCTCTTGCGCTCTCTTTCTTTTGCCAGTCTATTGTCTGGTTTTTGCGAAGCAAATCTGTCAGTTCTTTCGTGATAGCAATAAGCTCGTCATGCTCGTAAAAGTCCTTGATTGCTTGCGGCTTCGTGAGAGCATCATAGAAAGCAAGCTCGTCCGCTGTCAATCCGAGTTTTTCACCCTCGGCGGCAGCAGCGGCAATGTCTTTCGCCAGCTTGAGTAATTCTTGAATGACTTCCTCGTTGGTCAGCATTCCGTTCAAATAGCGGTTCATTGCGCTCTGAATGATTTCGGAGAACTTTTCAGACTTGACAATATTTGTTCGACGGTAAACAGAGACCTGTTCGGAAATCAGTTTTTTCAGGAGTTCGACTGCAAGATTCTTCTCCTTCATGTTTGCCACTTCTTCAAGAAACTTCGGATCGAACAACGAAAACTCAGTCTGGACATCGGAGAAGAGGTTGATAACACCTTCGCTCTTGATGCTGTGCTTCAAAAGCTCGTTAATGCGCTCATTTACTTCCGGAAGCGTAAACTTCTTTCCGGTACCGCCTGAAACCAAGCGCACGGTCATTGTTCTTACGGACTCGAAGAAAGCTGCCTCCATGCGAGTTTGCTCGTCTACCAAGCTGCTGCACAGCGAAAGTGCCTGCTTGAGAAGCAGGGCTTCTTTGATAAACACATTCTGTGTCTTCTCATGGTCGGGAAGCTCGTACTCTGCAACACTCTTGCCGAGTATGAAGTTCACTCCGCCGCTGATGAGCTTCGCCCTGTCGAGGTCGCTTCCGGTCATGAATTTCTCATAACTGAATCCGTGGAACAAATCTCTGCAAATAGAGAGCTTTTCAAGGAACTTCGGATATGCAGCCTTGCTTACATCTGTATCACCATAGTTCTTCTTGTCTCTGGCAGTATAGTCGTTCATTGCCTGTTTCAGTGCAGCCGCAATACCAACGTAATCGACAACCAAACCGCCTTCTTTATCTTTGAAGACACGATTGACGCGGGCGATAGCTTGCATCAGGTTGTGTCCAGCCATCGGCTTATAGACATACATCGTAGCAAGGGAGGGAACATCAAAGCCGGTCAGCCACATATCCACGACGATGGCGATTTTCAGCGGAGAGTTGTTGTCTTTGAATTTCCGCGCCATATCGTCCTTATGAGCTTTGTTGCCGATAATCTCACGCCATTCTTCGGGATCGTTATTGCCTTGCGTCATGACCACTGCAATCTTTTCCGTCCACGCTGGGCGTAGCTCAAGAATGCGCTTATAAATCTTCATTGCTATGGGACGCGAATAAGCAACGATCATCGCCTTGCCGGTCAGGATATTCTCACGGTAATTCTCGTAATGATCAAGAATGTCATTTACCAAGGAATTGATCGTCTGGTCGGCACCGAGGATTGCTTCCATCTGACCAAGTTCCTTTTTGCTCTTTTCAATGACATACGGATCGGCGTTGTCAGCCATAATATCATACTCATTATCGATCAGATGGAGGGTGTTCTCGTCGAGTTTCAGGTGAATAACGCGGCTTTCGTAGTAGACGGGTCTGGTCGCGCCATCTTCAACTGCCTGAGTCATATCATAGATGTCGATGTAATCACCGAAGACCTCTCGTGTACTGCGGTCTTTGTGGAGATCGGTGTTCCGGTGAATCCAATGTAGGTCGCATTAGGAAGCGTGTCTCTTATAATGCGGGCAGTGCCGATAACGGTTTTCGCCTCGACTTCGCCGTTGTCCTTCTGCTTGACCACAACCTTCTCATTGAGACCATATTGCCCACGATGCGCTTCATCAGCCATCACGATAATGTTCCGGCGTTCCGAAAGAGCTTCGTTGCTTTCTTCAAACTTCTGCATGGTCGTGAAGATTATGCCGTTTGCCTGTCTGTTTGCAAGCAGTTCTTTCAGATTCTTGCGGCTCTCAGCGTGCTGCGGCGTTTGCCGGAGGAAGTCCTTGCAGCGGGCGAATTGTCCGTAAAGCTGGTCGTCCAGATCGTTACGGTCGGTAATGACAACGATAGTGGGGCTTTCTAACGCTTCTTGCAGATAATGAGCATAGAAGACCATAGACAACGATTTTCCGCTGCCCTGTGTATGCCAGAGACGCCGCCCTTGCCGTCCGTCACTGTTGCGTGTTTTGTAGACTCAATCGCCTTTTTGACTGCGAAATACTGATGATACCCGGCGAGTATCTTGAAAGTATTCTGTCCATCCACATTAAAGCAGATGAAGTTTTTCACGATGTCAAGGAAGCGGGTCTTCTCAAACAGTCCTACAAAGAATGTGTCAAATGATGCGTGTTGCGTATTCTCATAGCTGCCGTCTGTTGTTTTCCACTCCATAAAGCGGTCTTCGCCGGACGTGATTGTACCAGCCTTTGAAGTGGTCAAGTCGCTCATGACACATACCGCATTATAAATGAACATAGAAGGGATCTCATACATATAGTTCCGGAGCTGGCGGTATGCTGCGGAAGCATCGGTTTCTTCGCGGGACGGAGACTTCAACTCCACAATGACGAGTGGGAGACCATTGACAAAGAGAATCACATCTGGTCTTTTTTCGGAGTTCTCAATGAAAGTCCATTGATTCGCAACTGTGAACTCGTTACTGGCAGGATTTTTGAAGTCTACAAGGTAAACAAGGGTAGAGCGTTCTTCACCCTTGTCATAGTATTTTACCGGGACTCCGTTTTGGAGGTAGTCCATAAAGACCATGTTCTTCTGCAAAAGCGTTCCGGTTTCAAAGTTCTTGAGCTTATAGATTGCCTCCGTCAGAGCATCCATTGGCAAGTTTTTGTTGATTCGCTGCAAAGAGGGCAGCAGGACATCCTCATAAAGCGGAGAGTGGTAATCGCGCTCCACGTCCGGTCCATAGATATAGGTATATCCAAGATCCTCATTGAGAAGCTGCAAGACGGCATTCTCATAATTTGATTCGGTAAAATAGCCTGCCATTTGTACTCAACTCCCTCTATATAATATCCGCATAGATGCGGTTTTCAGCTTTTGTGAAGATTACCTCAGCAGGAAATAAATCTTCTCCCGCATTTGCCAATGAAACCAGTGTTATTGCCCATTCCCACAACTGTACAGGCAGCCTATAACATAGATTTTCAGGTGATGCCTCAACAGTGACTAATGGGATGCCGCCCTTTGCAATACCGACAGAAAGAACTACAAAGGCGTTTTTTCCTTTGGTGAGTTCCAGAATGGGTTGTCTGTCTACATCGTGATAAACTTTTGCGCCGCGTCGATTCCTAAAAAAATCCTTTTCTTGATCTTTCACCGGCTCAACAGGCAGCTTGTTTTTCATCTGCTCAAAATGGGTTTCAAGTCTTTGGCAGATGCAGCTATTACAATACTCCGGTTGCATATCAAAGTCTTGTTCGATGTCTTTAGCTGAATTGAAATGATTCATGAAATCCAGCAGTCCCAAAAAGCTAACAAGGTCATCTGAATAATTACCGGCATAGACCTTATACCAATCATGTTGATCTCGAACACGATATGATAAAGCTGCTTGTATAGCTGTAACTGCCCATCGGTTAGTCTGAACCATTCTTTGCTAAGAAGAGGTCTTCGCAATGCGGGGACTGTCCTGCGTCGGTGTCAAGGAATGGTATAGCGATTTCATCAGTTTGCCGATAATTCCCACCAGCATATCAGCCATTCTAATTCCAAAGTGGTCTATCGAGTCTGCCTCTTCGCAATTCTTCAAACTGGCTTCTTTCGCGGCAATGAGAGTTTTGCTTTCGTCTCCTGCTTCACCTTCCTTGTCAAGCAAGACTGAATAATCAAGAATGCCCTTGCTGCTCAGGAAATTTCCAAACCCGAACAACTGCGAATGGTAGTCCCAAGTGAGGGACTGCGGAACATCGACGTTATTCAGGACATAAAGGACGCTTCAAATGCCGTGTTTTCCTGCGC
>OKWF01000037.1_pt1 | contig 18808 bp, 20 predicted proteins | sample 1607031 | NCBI WGS metagenome assembly OKWF01 (sample SAMN04414079, study PRJEB24778) | human gut metagenome | material: faecal | host: Homo sapiens | reverse complement strand
AGGGGTAGGGGGTTACTTCAACGAGGGCACCGAATTTTTACACCTCCATCGGCCCGGGCGTCACGTTCGGCCGTCAGAGCGGCGGAGTGCGGGGCGATTTCAGCATCCGCTTTCAGCACATGGGAGAAGGATTGAATGCCATCCTGTTCCGCATCGGAATCGGATTCTAAAATACGTCCGGCAAATTTTCAAACACGGCACAAGCCGCCTGTTCGAAATTATCGGCGAATCCAAACCGAAGAGGCTGTCTGCAACTTGCAGACAGCCTCTTCACATCATCCCCGACATTCCATCGACCTTGGACCAATAGGATCTCCAAGTATTCGATCTCTTTTTCCGGTCATTCGCGGGCGAATCCTTTCGGGCCGGATTTCGAGCGATACAAAACACTCCAAAAACACCGGCTCGATCGGGAAGCGGATTATGCCTCTTTTCCCTCTTCCGCCGCGACCGATTGCGCCAGCTCCGAAAGAATACGGACATGCACCCGCTCGTCGGAAACAATCTTATTGAGAAGCTGGATAGCTACTGTGGCCGACTGTGTCAGCTTTTCGGGATTGTTTTTCGGATACGCTCGATCAACTGCTGATAGGCGGCAATCGTATCTTTTTCGGCCTGGATATTGACCCGAATGGCCTCGGCAGCCGATTCATATTCGACCGTAACCGCCGAACTCGAATACTTCGGAGTATTCACGCGCCCACCCAGTTGTCCGATAAAATCGCCCAAACGGTCGAAATGCTTCATTTCGACGAAAGCGATCCCCAGGAATGTTTCGCCAATGTTTTCGAAGAGCATCCGCTGTTGGGTGTATTGAATGATAGCCGTCAGTTCCGAGGTGGGAATGGCGCCGTAGTAGGCGTCATAGAACCACTCGGGTTCCACGCCGTCGTTCGGCCGAGCCTTCTCCGCTTCGGGATAATCCAACGTATTATCGACGAAACGCATCGATTCGATCATCGCATTGGCCATCGTTTCTACATTATCGAGCGTAGCCGGATTGTGTTTTATGAACTCTTTCATCGCTTGTTTAATTTATGGCAATCATATCTCTCGAAGTTTCTTTTCGGATTTTCGAATCCGACGGTCGTACCGTTTGCAGCCTATGATTACACGGGGCACGTCCGCATAGGAAATCAAGCCGTACATCGGTCGTCGAACCCGAAAAATCCGGATGTCGAAACCCCGAAGATGCGATCACCCGATTTATCACTACTTACCCATCAGAACCTCGTCGATAATTCGCTTCAGGTCGCTCTTCGGGCGACCGCCGGTCATCATCTGCGGCATCCCGCTCAGCGGGATGAACAGCAGGGTAGGCACCGACCGTACGCCGAACACCGCAGCGAGTTCCTGTTCCCGGTCGATATCGACCTTATAAAAATCGATCCGGTCCTTATACTGGTAATCGGCCGCCAGCTCGTCGAGCACAGGGGCCAATGCCTTGCAAGGACCGCACCAGGTCGCGAAAAAATCGATCACGGCGGGACGCTCACCCAGGAATTTCCATTCGCCCTTCGATTTTTCGATATCGGCGACCTTGGTCGTGAACTCCTGTTTATTCAGTTGTTTTACAGTTTCCATAGTATTGCTTGTTTAATGTTTTATAACCCAGCGCAAACATAGTGCCGCAAGCGATAAAAAAAGTGTCCGGCCTTCGCAAGCCGGACACTCAGAAAAAATCATCGGACGATTAACGCACCTTGCGAATAATCTCCGCACCGTGATTGATAGCCTTCTCATTCTCAGGCAGCATCTTCCAGGCACGCTCCGGAAGGGACTTCTTCAGTCCGATCATCACGTTCTCCAGTTTGACAACGGGGCAAACTTTCAGATAACCGCCCAAAATCATCGTATTGAACAGCTTAGCCTGACCCAAACGGGCCGACTCCGCCGTAGCGTCGATCGTATAGATGTTGATATCCGTGCGGCTCGGGTGACGCGTGATACCGTTGGTATCGTAGATCAGCGTACCGCCCGGACGAACCATCGACTCAAACTTATCCATCGACTGTTGGTTCAGTACGATAGCCGTATCGAATTCGTGAGCGATCGGCGACGAGATACGTTTGTCCGAAAGAATCACCGTAACGTTAGCCGTACCGCCACGCATCTCAGGGCCGTAAGAGGGCATCCAGGTAACCTCGTAATCCTGCATAACGCCCGAGTAAGCCAGAATCTTACCCATCGAGAGGACACCCTGTCCACCGAAGCCTGCAATAATTAAAGTCTCTTTCATATTCTTGTCCTCTTACTTCTTGGTTAAGTCCTTGATATCACCCAACTGATAGAAGGGCAGCATGTTCTCTTCGAGCCACTTGTTAGCAGCTACCGGCGACATCTTCCAACCGCTGTTGCAGGTCGAAACGACCTCCACGAGCGAGAAGCCGTTACCGGCCATTGCATTCTCGAATGCCTTGCGAATCGCTTTCTTGGTCTGGCGGACATGAGCCGGATTATATACGCTCTGACGCGTAATATAGGTCACACCGTCCAGATGAGCCATCATCTCGGCGATCTTATAAGGATAACCGTTCAACCGGGGATCACGGCCGTAAGGAGTCGTCGCGGTCTTCATACCCAGCAGGGTAGTCGGAGCCATCTGACCGCCGGTCATACCGTAAATCGCATTGTTAATATAAATCGCTACGATGTTCTCGCCTCGAGCAGCCGCATGAATCGTCTCACCCGTACCGATAGCCGACATATCGCCGTCACCCTGATAGGTGAAGACCAAACTGTCCGGATGCAGGCGCTTTGCCGCAGTAGCTACGGCACAAGCACGGCCGTGAGCCGCCTGAATCCAATCCACATCGATATAATTATACGCGAAAACCGAACAACCGACAGGCGAAACAGCAATCGTTTTTCCTTCCATGCCCATCTCATCGATCACCTCGGCAACCAATTTATGAATCGTACCGTGACTGCAACCCGGGCAGTAGTGCATCACGTTCTCCGTGATCAACTTAGGCTTGGCATACACCAGGTTCTCCTGTTTGATTTCTACTACTTCTGCCATATTCTTACTTTTTATTAATCAGTTTTTCTTTGAGTGCAACCAGCACCTCGTCCGGTGAGAACATCATACCGCCCTGACGACCGTAGTGCTCGACGGGAGCTGCACCGTTTACGGCGAGTCTAACATCCTCGACCATCTGGCCGGCATTGAGCTCGGCACTCAGGAAGCCTTTCACACCGCGTTTTGCCAAGTCGGCAATTACCTTGCTCGGGAAAGGATAGAGCGTGATGGGACGCAGCAAGCCGACTTTGATACCTTCGGCACGCGCCATCTCCACCGTCGCCGAGCAGATACGCGCCGACGAACCGAACGCTACGATCACGTAATCCGCATCGTCGCAGTCGATAGCCTCGTAACGCACCTCATTCTCCTCCATCGCCTTGTATTTGGCCTGCAAGCGCTGGTTGATCTTCTCCATCACCTCCGACTTCAACTCCAGCGAAGTGATGATGTTGCGATCCTTGCGGGCACCTTTGCCGCAAGTAGCCCAATCCTTGCACTCTTCGGCGATCTCTGCGTCGGTTTTGCGGGGACGCTGCGGAGCCAGCACGACTTTCTCCATCATCTGACCGATCGCACCGTCGCGAGGATCATCGCCGGGTTGCGGTATTTGAATGCCAGGTCGAAAGCCAGACCCACGAAATCGTGCATTTCCTGAACCGAGTTCGGAGCAAGTACGATCAAGTGGAAGTCACCGTGCGCACCGCCCTTGCAAGCCTGGAAATAGTCGCCCTGCGAAGGCTGGATCGTACCCAGACCCGGGCCGCCGCGCTGACAGTTCACAACCACGCAAGGCAGTTCGGCACCTGCCAGATAGCTCAGACCCTCGCTCATTAGACTGACACCGGGGCTTGAAGACGAAGTCATCACCCGCTTACCGGTCGATGCACCGCCGTAAACCATGTTTATGGACGAAACCTCCGACTCGGCCTGCAGTACGACCATACCGGTCGTCTCCCAGGGTTTCTCCTCCATCAACGTCTCCATTACCTCCGACTGCGGCGTGATAGGGTAGCCGAAGTAGCCGTCGCAACCGTAGCGAATCGCTGCATGAGCGATCACTTCGTTGCCTTTCATCAATTTTACTTCTTTCTCTGCCATAGTTTATTCAAATTTTTTGACGTAAACCGTGATGCAACTGTCCGGACAGATAATCGCGCAGGACGCACATCCTGTGCAGGCATCCGGATTAGCCATCTGAGCCACGGGGTAACCTTTGCTGTTTACCTCGGCCGATAAATGCAGCACATCGCAGGGACACGAAGCCACGCAGACTCCGCAACCCTTGCAGCGCTCCTTATCGACGAGGATTGTTCCTTTAATTTTTGCCATAAGACATCCATTTATTATAAATTGCTTACAAATGTAAGCATTTTTTACGGTTTGAGATAACATTTCGTAATAAAATTTCACCTAACGCTTAAAATATATTCAAAAACATTCTGTTTCGGACAGATAACACACCGCCACGCAGCAAACAAACCGGGCGGAAAATTTCTTTTTCAAGGAATTTATACCTAAATTTATTGTGAAGTATTAACCTTAAAATCCTCAATGCGTATGAAAGACAACTAATTTTCCTCGTTTTTCGACCCGGTACTCAAGTATATCGACACCGGTAAGTTTTTCCGCGAACCCTTCCGCTGGCTGTATGCGATCCTGGCGATCCTCAACCTGCTGACACCCATCATACTGCTGGTAATGGCCATTAACAACGACCTGTTTCGGTACGGCGGAGGCCGGATGATCGCCGCGTTATTCTGGTCTGGCTCGTGATCGCCTTCGTTTCCTGGCTCGGCTTCCAGATCTGGTGGAACCGCCGCGAAAAAGTATATGCAGCTGCGACAGCGCATGACGATTTCGTCGCCATTCCCGTATTCTCGCACTTCATCCAGACTTTCGGGGAATGGGCGGGTATGTTCGTCGGTATCGGCGGAGCACTGCTCACCCTGATCGCCGCAATATTCCTGAACGGCGACGCCTCCATGCTTCGCATGATGGGTACGGGAGCATTCTTCGGCAGCGGTTCGCTCATTTACATCGTCCTCAATCCGATCTACGGCTTCATAATCGTCGTGGTGACTCGCGCAGCAGCCGAAACGTTCCGTGCATTGGCAGCTATCGCCAACAACACAAAAAAAAGCTGATCGCGCTCTGCTGCGAGGGCGGTACTTTCCACCGCCCGCACCATTTTCGACGGTCGCAACACCAAATCCGACGGTCGCATATTCGTAGCTCGCAGTTGCATCTGCAATTCCGAACTGACCCTAAAGAACTAGGGACGCGACGCTCCCGGTGAAATACAGGAAAGCATATAATTACAAAAGAGAAAGGAGAATCTGTTCAAGATTCTCCTTTCTCTTTTGAATCCCTTACGGGACACTATTTCTCCTCGAAAGTATGGATCACCACACCCGAACGGAGTTTCGGCTCGAACCAGGTGGTCTTCGGAGGCATGATGTTGCCCGTATCGGCAATGTCGATGAGCTGCTGCATGGAAACAGGGTAGAGTGCGAAAGCCGCCTTCATCTCGCCGCTATCGACACGCTTCTTCAACTCTTCCAGGCCGCGAATACCGCCGACGAAATCGATCCGTTTCGACGTCCGCAGATCCTTGATGTCGAGCAACTGGTCGAGTACCAGGTTCGACAGCACGGTTACGTCCAGCACTCCGATCGGATCGTTGTCATCGTACGTACCCGGCTTCGCCGTGAGGCTATACCACTGACCGTCGAGGTAGAGCGAAAAGTTGTGCAACTTCGAAGGGTGGTAGATCTCCTTGCCCTTGGGTTCCACGGTGAAATTCTTCTCCAGCGCCTTGAGGAACTGCTCGGTAGTCATCCCGTTCAGGTCTTTCACCACGCGGTTGTAGTCGATGATGCGAAGCTGGCTCGCAGGGAACGTAACGGCCAGGAAATAGCAGTATTCCTCGTTGCCGGTATGGTTGGGGTTGCTCTCCTGACGCTTCTTGCCCACACGGGCAGCGGCAGCGGTACGATGGTGTCCGTCAGCCACGTACAGAGCGGGAATACCTGCGAAAATCTCGGTGATACGGTCGTTGATCTTCTTGTCGCGGATCACCCAGAAATGGTGGCCGAAGCCTTCGGGAGCGGCCGTGAAATCGTAATCGGCCTTGTTGTTCTTCACGTAGTCGGCAACGATCTTGTTGATCTCGTCGTTGTCGGGATACGCGAAGAATACCGGCTCGAGGTTGGCCTGCTGAAGCTCGACGTGCTTCATGCGGTCCTCCTCTTTCTCGATGCGGGTCAGCTCGTGTTTCTTGATCTTGCCCGACCAGTAGTCCTCATAGTAGCAGCACATGGCCAGACCGTACTGGGTACGGCCATTCATCGTCTGGGCATAAATATAATAGTGCTCTTCGCCATCCTGCACCAGCCACTTGTTGTCGCGCCACTTCTTGAAGTTCTCGACCGCTTTCTTATACACCTTTTCGTCATGCTCGTCGGCAATCGGATCGAAGTCGATTTCCGGCTTGATGATGTGGAGCAGCGAGCGCTCGGTAGCCTCAGCCTTGGCCTCCTGCGAGTTCAGCACGTCGTAAGGACGCGACGAAACCTCGGCAGCCAGCTCCTTCGGAGGACGGATACCTGCGAACGGTTTGATTTTTACCATAATATTCTCTCTTTATCGTTTGAAAATAAGGGGATATTTTTATTATTTGTTCACCTGGAAGCGGGTATTGCCGGTCTTGAAGAAATCGACGATCTGGTTTGCAGCGGCCAAACCTGCGCTTGATGTTCGCCTCCGCAGTTTCAGCACCCATCTTCTTGGGAGTAGCGAAGAAGCGCTTACCGAATTTCTCACTCATCTCGGCGGCAGCTCGGGAGCGATGTCGGTGATATATTTCAGATCTTCGCGCTCGGTCATCGCCTGGATCACCCCTGCCTCGTCGATCACCTCCTTGCGGGCGGTATTCACCAAGGTAGCGCCTTTGGGCATCGAAGTCATCAGCTTGTGGCCGATTGATTTCTTGGTTTGCTCGGTAGCGGGAATATGCAGCGACAGGTAGTCGGCCTGTGCATAAAGCTCCTCGATGCTGTCCACCTTCTTCACGCCGTCAGCCTCGAATACCTTTGCATCGGTGATGAAAGGATCGAAAGCGATCACATTCATACCCAGCGCCTTGCCCTTACGACCGACGAGCTTGCCGACGTTGCCGTAAGCATGGATCGCCAGCGTCTTGCCTTTCAGCTCGCTGCCGGTACCCGGTGTGAACTGGTTGCGGGCCATGAAGACCATCATACCGAGCGCCAGTTCAGCCACGGCGTTCGAATTCTGACCCGGAGTATTCATCACCACGATACCTTTAGCCGTTGCGGCAGCCAGGTCCACATTGTCATAACCGGCACCCGCACGAACGACGATCTTGAGATTCTTGGCAGCTTCGATCACCTCGGCAGTCACTTTATCGCTGCGGATAATCAGGGCGTTGGCATCGGCAACGGCTGCGAGCAGCTGGGCCTTGTCCGTATATTTCTCCAGAAGGGCTACTTCGTAACCGGCATCCGTAATGATCTTCTTAATTCCATCAACAGCCTTCTTTGCGAAAGGCTTCTCGGTTGCAATTAAAACTTTCATATCGTTGAATTTTATTTTTCGCTCCCCATGCCCGGCAGGGGAGGTAGTCCCATCCTCTTTCCGTTCATCGAAAACGTCCATTAATGTATAAAAATCTATGGCGCCGTCCTCCTTACGTTTCGGCGTAAAAGTAAAGAACTGCGCCATAGATCAAATCGGTTAATTATTTCTTGTGGTTCTTCTCGAACTCCTGCATGCAGGCAACCAGCGCATCCACGCTCTCCTGCGGACATGCGTTGTAGATCGAAGCGCGGAAACCGCCCACCGAACGGTGACCCTTGATGCCGACCATGCCCTTCTCCTTGGCGAAAGCCATGAATTCAGCCTCCAGATCCTCGTGGCCCGGAGCCATCACGAAGCAGACGTTCATCATGGAACGGTCTTCCTTCACGGCCGTGCCGACGAACATCGAGTTGCGGTCGATCTCGTTGTACAGCGTCTCGGCCTTCTTCTTGTTGATCTTATACATGGCCTCGACACCGCCCTGTGCCTTCACCCACTTCAGGGTTTCGTGCATTACGAAAATCGGGAGTACGGGAGGCGTGTTGAACATCGAGTGGTTGCGAGCCTCTTCGGGATAGTGCGTAGCGTAATTGACCATCGTCTGCAACGGACGCTCCGAGCTGCCGATCAGATCCTTGCGGATGATGACGAACGTCACGCCGGCAGGACCTACGTTCTTCTGCGCACCGCCGTAGATCATACCGTACTTCTTCACATCGACCGGACGGCTCATGATATCCGACGACATATCGGCAACGAGCGTGATAGGAGAATCGATATCCTCGTGGATCTCCGTACCGTAGATGGTGTTGTTGGTCGTAATGTGGAAATAATCCGCATCGGTCGGGATTTTGTAACCTTTCGGAATATAGGTATAGTTCTTATCCTCGGAAGAAGCGACGATCTCCACTTCGCCGTAGAACTTAGCCTCCTTAGCAGCCTTCTTCGCCCAAACACCGGTCTGGAGGTAGGCAGCTTTCTTTTTCAGCAGGTTCGCCGGAACCTCGAAGAACTGAGTCGAAGCACCGCCGCCCAGGAACATTACGGCATAGTCGTCGGGAATGTTCAGCAGGTCGCGCCACAACTGCTCGGTTTCGGCCATGATACGCTCCCAACCCGGAGTACGGTGAGAAATCTCCAGCAGGCCGATGCCTGTGTTGTCGAAATCACGGATAGCCTCAATGGCAGATTCTACCGCCTCTCTGGGCAATACGCAGGGTCCTGCGTTGAAATTGTGCTTTTTCATAAAACTTTAACAGTGATTAAATTATAGCTATTATTTCAGGTATTCTTCAAAATTGCACACAAATATAGGAATTATTTCACCAATCCGCCAAGGAAACCCGATAAATTTTCCCTGCACCGGAAAAGGGAGCGCAACAAGGCCGGAATTAAATTGTTTTTACTAAATTTGCACGAATTTAACCTTCGACGAAACCGACATGATAAAATCCATGACGGGCTTCGGCAAAGCCGAAGTCGCAATCCCCGATAAAAAAATAACGGTCGAGATACGCACGCTGAACTCCAAGCAGTTGGACCTCGCCGTCAAACTGCCTTCGGCCTACCGGCCCCTGGAATACGAAATCCGGGCTCTGGCGGCGAAAGCTCTCCAGCGCGGTAAAGCCGATCTTTACATATCCGTAGAATCGACCGCCCGGCAGACGCGTGCCTGCATCGACGAAGAGCTGTTCCACTTATATTATAACCAACTGCTGAAAATCTGCCGGGAACAACCGGAAATCGGCACTCCGGGCAGCGCGGAGAACAATGCTCTCATCCAGTCGATCCTGCGCCTGCCGGACGTGGTATGCTCGCAGGAGGAAACTGTCGGCGACCGGGAACATGAAGCCGTAATGGAAGCGGTAGAGCAGGCGCTCGCCCATCTGGACGAGTTCCGCACGCAGGAGGGAGCAATTCTGATCGCCGATCTTTTGAAGCGCATCGACCGGATCGAAGCGTACAAACAGGAGGTCATTCCTTTCGAAAAAGCCCGCACGGAAGCCATCCGCGCCCGCATCCGGGAGAGTTTGGCGCAGTTGCAGACCGAGGTAGATAACAACCGCCTGGAACAGGAGATGATCTTCTACATCGAGAAACTCGACATCACCGAAGAGAAGGTCCGGCTCACCAATCACTGCAACTATTTCCGGGAGGTTGCGGCCTCCGAGGAGTGCGCGGGCCGCAAGCTGGGCTTCATCGCTCAGGAGATGGGCCGCGAGATCAACACGATGGGTTCCAAAGCCAACAACTCCGAGATACAGATCCTCGTGGTCAAGATGAAGGACGAACTGGAGAAGATCAAGGAGCAGGTTCTCAACATCCTATAACCGACGGCAGACGATGGGCAAGTTAGTGATATTCTCCGCTCCGAGCGGTTCGGGCAAGACCACGATCGTACGGGAGCTGCTCCAGCGATTCCCCCGGTTGGAATTTTCCGTTTCAGCCACCAGCCGGGCACCGCGCGGAAAGGACGGAACGGCGTGGACTATTTCTTCCTCTCCCCCGAGGAGTTCCGCCAGGCCGTGCAGGAAGATAAATTCGTCGAATGGGAGGAAGTTTACAGCGGGACCTGCTACGGGACCCTGCGCAGCGAGATGGAGCGGATCTGGCAAAAAGGCAACGTAATCGTTTTCGACGTGGACGTGATCGGAGGGCTCAACCTCAAACGTATCTTCGGCGATCGGGCCTGCGCGATCTTCATCATGCCTCCCTCCATCGAAACTCTGCGCGAGCGGCTCGTCAAGCGGGGCACCGATCTCCCGAAACCATCGAATGCAGAGTAGCCAAGGCGGAGTTCGAACTCACCAAAGCTCCCAAATTCGACCATGTGGTCATCAACGACGACCTTGCCCAGGCCATCGAGGAGGCGACCCGCATCCTCTCGATTTTCTCGCCCGATAGGATACCTGCAGGTAAAACGCGCTCAAAATCCGACGGATATGACTCCGAACCTGTTCCGGTGCTCTTCGCGGATCATTCCCGGCCCGGCCGGAACCGAACGAAAAAAATAAACGACAAAACAAACAATACCGTGAAACACGTAATGCTCTACTTCGGGTCCTTCAATCCGATCCACAAGGGCCACATCGCGCTGGCCGAATATGCGATCGAAAAAGGACTCTGCGACGAAGTCGTACTGGTGGTTTCTCCGCAAAACCCGCTCAAGCCCGCCGGACAGCAGGCTCCGGAGCTGGATCGCTTCTCGATGGCGGAAACCGCATGCGCCGCATCGAAATATCCCGACAAGATCAAACCGTCGGTCATCGAATTCATGCTCGACAAACCGTCGTACACGATCCACACCCTGCGTCACCTGACGGAGAACTACGGTACGCAGATGCGATTCTCGATCCTGATGGGCGACGACCTTGTGCCGCAACTGCCCGAATGGAAACAGTACCGCGAAATCATCGACAACTATCCGATCTTCGTCTATCCCCGTACCGGACAGCCGCTGCCCGACCTCGGAGGACGAATCACCCTCCTCAAAGGCGCACCGCTGTATCCGTACTCGTCGAGCGAGATCCGCGAGCGGCTCGGTCGCGGCGAAGATGTCGGCAACATGCTCCCCGAAGGGGTGATGCAATACATCCGGGAAAAAGACCTGTGGAGTCCGGCCAGCTACATCGCATCGCTGACCGCACGCCTCGAAGCGACTCCCGACGACGCCTCCCTCTACGTCGAACGCGGCCAGTGGCACTACCGCCGCAACGAATGGGGAGAAGCCCTCAACGACTTCAACCGGGCACTGCAAATCGATCCCGACCACCGGGAGGCCCGGCAATTCGTGGAAATGACCTATGAAATTCTTTCGTTCCGGCATACGGACATCTACAACCCCTGATATGAAACGACTCAACATTGCCCTGATGGCGGGCGCGACTCCTCGGAACGGGAGATCGCGCTCCAGAGCGCCGCACAGATCGCATCGGCGCTCGATCCTGCGAAATACGACATACCCTCATCGACCTGCACGGCCGCGACTGGCACTACACGTCGCCCGACGGACGGCAATGGCAGGTCGATAAAAACGACTTCTCGATCACCATCGACGGCGACCGCAAAACTTTCGACTACTCCCTGATTCTGATTCACGGCACACCGGGCGAGAACGGCCGTCTGCAAGGTTACCTCGACATGATGGGGATTCCGTACTCCTCCTGTTCGATGACCTCGTCGGTGGTCACCTTCGACAAAATTACGACCAAACGCACCGTAGCCGAATTCGGGATTCCGCTGGCCCGGGGCTTTTTCTTCGGCCGCGACAGTCGGATCGATCCGGAGGAGATCGTCCGCACACTCGGCCTTCCCGTATTCGTAAAACCCAATGCCAGCGGCAGTTCGTTCGGTGTAACTAAAGTAAAAAGCGAAGCGGATATCTTGCCCGCCGTCGCCGAAGCCTTCACCGAGAGCGATGAAATCCTGATCGAGGAGTGCATCCGGGGTCGGGAGATGGGATGCGGCATGCTGATCGCCAAAGACAGGGAGTACATCTTCCCGATCACGGAGATCGTTTCCAAGAAAGAGTTCTTCGATTACGAAGCCAAATATACGGCCGGCTGCTCGGACGAGATCACCCCGGCGGACATCGCGCCCGAAATCAAGGCCGAACTCAACCGCCTGACGGCGCTGGCCTACAAAGCCTGCCGCTGCCGGGGCATGGTGCGCGTGGATTTCATCGTCACGCCCGAGGGCAAGCCTTACCTGATCGAAATCAATTCGATTCCCGGCATGAGCGGCGGCAGCATCGTCCCCAAACAGGTGCGCGAAGCCGGCATGACGCTCGGGGAACTGTACGACCTGATTATCGAAGACACTTATGATCGAGATAGACGATAAGATCGTCAGCACCGACCTGCTGCGCGAATGTTTCGCCTGCGACCTGGCGGCCTGCAAGGGTATCTGCTGCGTGGAAGGCAACGCGGGCGCACCGCTCGAAACGGACGAAGTCGATACGCTCGAAGAGGAATATCCCAACTATAAGCCCTACATGACGCCCGAAGGCATCCGGGCCGTCGAAGCGCAGGGATTTATGGTCGTGGACGAAGACGGGGACTACACCACGCCGCTGGTGGACGACGCCGAATGCGCCTATGCCTGCACGGAAGAGGGGATCACCTTCTGCGCTATAGAAAAGGCGTTCCGGGAGGGAAAAACGACTTTTCGCAAACCCATCTCCTGCCATCTCTATCCGATCCGCCTGATGAACTTCTCGAACGGCACGGTCGGACTCAACTACCACCGCTGGTCGGTCTGCGAACCGGCACGCCAATGCGGAAAACGGCTCGGGATCCCGGTGTACAAGGCGCTTCGGGAGCCGATCATCCGTCGCTTCGGCGAAGAGTTCTACAAAGCGCTCGAAACTGCGGAACAACTGCTCAAGAATCAATAGAGAAACAACGACACGAAATGAAAAACCGACATATCATCGCTGCCGCCTTGCTGCTGCTCACCACGACGGCAGCGGCACAGGACCGCCATACGGAGACGACCCCGGACACCGGTGAAAACCTGCAAACGGCACCGAATGCCGAACAGCTCCGCCAACAGATCGAAACGCTGCAACGGCAGCTCGACCTGCTCGAAAAGGGGCGGGACACCCTGGCCGCAAAGAAACCCGCACTGCTTTCCGATCCCGTGGAACCCATCGCCAACATGAACGGAATCATCCCCCTGGACACGCTGCAAACGATCAACGAAGCGGTGAAAATCGTCATTTACAACGACAATTCGTGGAAATACGTCCGCGACAGAGAGTTTGTCAAGGACAGTTCGATCTACACCAAATACTGGGACACGGGCACGCTGTTCCCGTACAAGGAATATCCGCTGTCGGAGATGCCTGCATCGCTTGCGATCGATCTGGTGGATTCGCTCAAGTGCTATCATTATCCCCACAAGGGCAGCATCCGCTCCAAATACGGCATCCGCCATCGCCGGCGACATCAGGGAGTCGATATTCCGATTAAAACGGGCGATCCCGTTTATGCGACTTTCGACGGCCGGGTCCGCATCTCGGAGTACAACCGGGGCGGTTACGGCAACCTGATCATCGTGCGTCACGACAATGGTCTGGAAACCTACTACGGACACCTCTCCGAACGGCTCGTGCAGAGCGGTGAATGGGTCGAGGCAGGACAGATCATCGGTCTAGGCGGTTCGACGGGCCGCAGCACCGGCCCGCACCTGCATTTCGAAACCCGTTATTACGGACAGGCTTTCGACCCGGAGCGGCTGATCGACTTCGAATCGGGCATTCTGCGACGTCAGACATTCCTGCTCAAGAAATCGTTCTTCGACATCCGGTCCAACGCCGGACAGGATTTCGACGACGAAGCGGAAGTGGAAAAGGCCGACAAAAAGGAGGCTGCGGAAAGAGCCGCCGTAACTTACCACACGATCAAGTCGGGCGATACGCTCGGCGCCCTCGCACGACGATACGGCACGACGGTATCGAAGCTCTGTTCGCTCAACGGTATCAAATCGACCACGATCCTGCGGCTCGGACGCAAGCTCCGGGTCCGCTAAACAAGCGGACGAGCCGGAACAGGGCGGGGTCTGGTATGAAACTGGCTCCGTACCGGATGATGCGACTCCGGAAACAAATTATCAAATGGCTAATAAAAATTAGACACATCCGCTCATTACTTTTTCTTTGAGCCTATGATTCCGAATGAGCGGCACGCCGCGCGATCGGTCGGCGTGGGTGCTCGAAGAGTTCCCCGACCGTCCGAACGCCGTACGCTGGACGTACCGGATTACCGACAAGGACTATAAGAATGCCGTGCGTCAGACGCTCGAACGCTGGGCAGACCGGGACGAGGAAAAACAATAGGGCAAAAGCATTTGCGAAACAAGGCCTTTCCCGACTTATTTCCACATAAGCGGGCCGCAGTATCGCTACTGCGGCCCGTTTTTTACTGCCGATTCTTCCCGACGGCACGGCCGTTTCGATACGGCTCTCCGATCATTTGGAATAATCGCGGGCGCCGAAAATCAGCGAACCGATACGCACCAGCGTCGCTCCGTATTCGAGAGCAATCCGGTAGTCGTGGGACATCCCGATCGAAAGGGTATCGAACTCCGGCCCGAAATAGGGCGACAACTCGCTCTTATACCGTTGCAAAGCGGCGAAATCCCGCCGAATAACCTGCTCGTCTTCCGTATTGGTCGCTACGCCCATGACACCCCGCACCCGCAGGTTGGGCATACGTCCGAAAGCTCCGCTACGGGAATACTCCAACAGTTCGGTCCACTGCCAGCCGGATTTGGACTCCTCGTCCGCAACGTGAATCTCGAGCAACACGTCGATCGTACGGCCCGCAGCGGCAGCGGCTTTCTGGATCGCCTCGGCCAGCCGAACGCTGTCGAGCGAATGGATCATCGCCACGAAAGGCACGACCATCTTCACTTTATTGGTCTGCAAATGGCCTATCAGGTGCCATTCGATGTCCTTGGGAAGCTCCTCGTACTTCTGAACCATCTCCTGCGGCCGGTTCTCTCCGAAAATCCGCTGGCCGGCTTCGTAAGCCTCCATGATCCGCTGGGCAGGATAGGTTTTCGAAACGGCCACCAACTCCACCTGCCGGGCAGGGAGCTTTTGACCCGTAATATCTGATCTGCTATTGACATATCGCTAAAAAATAAAGTAAAAACGGCTTTCGTTGTGTCTCTTTCTTTTAAAGAAGGTAAGCCGTTCTCTTTTGGGTTTACCCTCGACTTCTCAAAGTTTGTCCGAACTTTATTCCATGCTTATTTGAGTACGCTTCTGATAAAATTTCTGTGCATATTTTACCGCAAACGAACTGGCCATTTACTAAAAAATCGCAAGAAAAAATTACGAAAAACAACTCGAAGATGCCGAAATTTTGTTCACGAACCGTATAATTTCCAAACGGATTTCTACAACCGCTCCAATTTTACAGTGAAATGACGCATCAATTCCGTCTCCCAGACAATTTTCACACCACGCTTTATCTGATCGCGACGATCGTAAACATTTTTCAACGCTGCGGCGATCACATCCATATGGTTGTTGGTATAAACACGCCGAGCGATACACAAGCGGAGCAGATCGAGACCTCCGAAACGGTTTTCACGGGTTACAGGGTCGCGATCGGCCAAGATATAACCGATTTCACAACCACGGATACCGGCTTCCAAATACAACTCGATAGCGAGAGTTTGCGCAGGGAACTCTTCTTTCGGAACACTAGAGAGCACCTTGTCGGCATCGACAAACAGCGCATGACCTCCGACAGGTCTTTGATAGGGAATGCCGTATTCATCCAAACGCGCCGCAAGGTATTGGACCTGTTTAATGCGTGTTTCGATATTGTCAAACTCGGTATTTTCCTCAAGACCAACAGCCAAAGCCGCCATATCCCGGCCGTTCATACCTCCGTAGGTAAGATAACCTTCAAAAGGAATACAGAATTTTTTTGCACCTTCATACCAGTCTTCATGCCTGGTCGCAATAAAACCGCCCATATTGACAAGACCGTCTTTCTTGGAGGACATGGTCATGCCATCGGCCAAAGAGAACATCTCCTTCACGATCTCCTTGATGGTCTTATCCGCATATCCGTCCTCTCGAGTCTTGATGAAATAGGCATTCTCCACGAAGCGTGCCGAATCGAAAATAACACGTTTGCCGTATTTGTCCGCAAGGGTGCGCACTTCCCGCAGGTTCTGCATGGAAACAGGCTGGCCACCGGCGGTATTGTTGGTGACCGTCACTATGATGAAAGGAATTTTATCCTTATATTGCTTCAAGGCCTCTTCCAGTTTCGCAGGGTCTACATTGCCTTTGAACGGCACTTCCAACTGGGTATCTTTCGCCTCATCCACCGTACAATCGAGCGCTACGGCTTTGCGGCTCTCTATGTGCCCCTTCGTCGTGTCGAAATGCGAGTTGCCCGGGACAACATCTCCGTTATGCACCAGATGGCTGAAAAGAACATTCTCTGCAGCTCGCCCCTGATGGGTCGGAATTACATATTCGAATCCGGTCAGCCGGGTGATGGTATCTTTCAACTGAAAGAAAGACGAAGAGCCGGCATAACTCTCATCTCCCATCATCATCGCCGCCCATTGGCGGTCGCTCATCGCACCCGTACCCGAATCGGTAAGGCAATCGATATAAACTTGATCCGCTTTTAATTGAAACAAATTGTAGTGAGCCTCCTTGATCCATTTTTCACGTTCTTGTCGCGTACTTTTACGGATAGGTTCAACCATTTTAATTTTCCATGATTCAGCAAAAGGCAGTTCCATAATATAGATTTTTTAACTAATTTATATAGAATTGAAAAATACTTTTTTAATACAAATGATAACAAAGATACGAAAATTTCCTTTTAACCAAGCAAAAACAGGAAAATTTCCGCAAAACGAAATCCCGTTCCGGAACGATCTTATTCCGGAGCGGGACAACCGCTCTTCCGGCCGGTAAGCCGGCGACGGCTACCAGCCGCCGCCCAGCGCCTTGAACAGATTCACATAATTGATATACTGTTGAGCTACGAGGTTCACATATTCCATCTGCGACTGGTACATGTTTCGTTCGGCGTCGATCACGTCCAGATAGGCCGACATACCATTGCGGTAGAGCGAATTGGTCATCGTGGCGATCTCGATATTGGCCCGGAGCAACCGGGCGTAATTCTCGGCCTGGCTGCGGTAGGTAGCGATGTCGAGCAGACTCTTTTCCACATCGCCCAACGCTTCGAGCACGGTCTCCTCATAGGCGAACACACTCTGATAATATCGCTCCCTGGCAACCTGCTCCTGCCGCTTGAGCTTGCCGGAATTAAAGATCGGCTGCACGAGCGACCCGACGGCCGACCACGCCCACGAATGACCGTCGGAAATACCTTCGATCGAACTGGAAACGATACCCCCGGCTCCGGTCAGCGTAATCGACGGAAAACGCTTGCTCGCGGGCAAGCCCCACGTTCGCGGCCGCCTCATCCATGTTGAACGAAGCCTCCATGATGTCAGGACGCCGCTCGAGCAATTCCGAAGGAGTCCGACGGGAATATCCATTACCTGATAATTGTCCAGCAAGGCATCGTCGAAAGTTTCGTCCCCGAAATAGGAGGGATTCTCGCCGAGCAGGACACAAAGGGCCAGACGCGACTGCTCGACGGCACGCTGATACTGCGGAATATCGGCCTCGGCCTGATAGACGAGGCTCATGGCTTGCTGAAGGGCCACACCGTTGGACATGCCGTAACGGGCGAGCGAATCCACGAGCGCCGCCGACTCCCGGCGCAGCACATAGCTCTGCCGGGCGATCCGCAGGTCGCGGGTGTATTGAAGCACGGTAAAATAGGAGGTGGCGACTTCCGCCGTCAGCGACAGCATCACGCCCCGGTAGCCCCATTCCGAAGAGTAGAGAGCTGCCTTAGCCGCCCGGTTAGCGCTGCGGAGTGTTCCGAAAAGGGGTACTTCCCAGGAAATCGACGGTTCGATCGTATATTGCTGAGCGGTTCCGGTCGGCTCGGTATAGTTTCCCTGCGCCGAGACGTTCAGTCCCACCGAGGGAAGAAAAGGCGCACGGGCCACAGCGATATTGGCGCGTGCTTCGAAGATACGCGAAGCCGCCTGCGCCAGATTGCGGTTGTTTTCGAGCGCGTGCTCCACCAGGCGATTGAGCGTCGAATCCCCGAAAATCTCCCACCAGGCGAAAGGCAGCGACACCGAATCCTGCGGAAAATCGCCCGCGAAGCGATAATTCTCAGGCACTTCGACCTGCGCGTCGTAGAGTTTCGGAGTGCACGATGCCAGTGCGGCAGCGAACAGAATGATTGCAAAGTATCGTTTCATGACTCTTTTTGTTTTAACTCCCGCTTGCGTTCGAACTTGCCGACACGGGCAACCAGATAATACAGAGCAGGGTAGATGAAAATGCCCAGCATCGTGGCGAGCAACATACCGCCCACCAGAGCCATACCCATAATATTGCGGGCCGTAGCATAGACCCCGCTGGCGAAGATCAGCGGCATGACGCCCAGGATGAACGAGAAGGCGGTCATCATGATCGGCCGCATACGCAGCCTCGCCGCCTCGATCGTCGCGGCCTTCAGGTCCATGTTCTTCTCGAAGAAGAGCTGATCGGCATATTCCACGACCAAAATGGCATTCTTGGCCGAAAGACCGATCAGCATGACCAACGAG
>OKWF01000036.1_pt1 | contig 19072 bp, 26 predicted proteins | sample 1607031 | NCBI WGS metagenome assembly OKWF01 (sample SAMN04414079, study PRJEB24778) | human gut metagenome | material: faecal | host: Homo sapiens | reverse complement strand
AGCTCCTTGAACTCTGCGAAATTGCTGATAAGATTAAGATTATCCATTGGTAGTTTATCTTGTTTATTTTTGAATTTCCACTATTTGAAATCGAGGTATTCCTTCGTGTATTTGATCTCTGAGAAAGGGTAGCGGCGCGTAACCCGCACCGTCTGTTTCCGCTTTTTACCCTCTACGGCCTGCTTCTCCTCGTAGGAGAGGGTGAGTCCCTCCTGGTCCGCCTCGTCGAGCGTCGCCAGAATCTTCACGCCGCTTTTGAGCAGCACTTCCACCGGCTTGCCGATCAGTTTGCGGTATTGGCGGAGGTGCTTGAGTTCCGAGCCGATGCCTGCCGAAGCTACCGTGAGGGAGAAATCCTCCGTGTCGCGGTCGAATTCGGCCTCGATCGCGCGGCTCAGCTCCACGCAGGTTTCGATACCTACCGAGGTGTCGCTGTCGATCAGCAGTTCCACTTCGTTGGCAGGCGAACAGGTGCAATCCACTACGAACAGGTCGGTGCCGACGAGTTTGGCATTGGCTATTTCGGTGATTTTCGTACAATCGATCATATTTGCTGATGTTATCAATAAAGTCGTTTTTCGGTGCGGGCGGTCCGTGCAAATCCGGACCTCTGTCCTTCCCCGGCGAAAACTTGAAGTTCGTTCAGTCGTTTTGCGGCCGGCCCGGAGGCGTTCGGCTTTTTGACGAAAATGTAGGGAATCGTCGCTTCCCGTTCGTTTTCATCGTCTTGCGTCCTGCGTTTTCTTCGAACATTGCATCGCAAGGAGCACTATTCGCGCCGAATCTTGTCCCTGTTGTAGCAGGAGCTGTAATCGGGTCCCCGCATGGCCCGCAACTGCCGGTTTCTCCCGACGGAATGGGCATGCGAGGGCATGCGGGTCGAGAAAATCGTGCGGATGATTCGCCGGTCGGGAGCGGTGAATATATCTACGAAATAAAGGGGACTTGCTCGTCCCCTTACCTCTCTATACCCGTTTACGCTACAAATATAGCGAATGTTTTCCTATTTTCAAACCTTTGTGTCGAAAAATTTATTCGTCTTTTTCGTTGCTCTGAGAGTAGGGCTTGATAATGCCGCGCTGCGATTCGCGGATGAACCGGATGAGTCGGTCGCGTTCGGGACTTTGCGGAATCTGTTTTTCGACCTCCTCACAGCCGTTCAGGTAGTTCAGGCCGCTTTGGAAGAGGATGCGGCAGGCGTCGTGAATTTGTGAGATCGTTTCCGGCGTGAATCCGCGGCGGCTCAGACCGACGCGATTGACGCAGGCGAAACGTACCGGATCGTTGTTGCTGACGGTGATGAAGGGGGGAATGTCCTTGCCCACCAGCGCGCCGCCCTGAATCATCGTATGCTCTCCGATGCGGGTCCACTGATGTACGGCTACGTGGCCGCCGATAACGGCCCAATCGCCGACTTCGACCTCTCCGGGCGAGCGATACGCGGTTGGCCATGACGCAGTGACTGCCTACCACGTCGTCGTGGGCGATATGCACGTAAGCCATAATCAGGTTGTGGCTGCCGACGACGGTCTTGCCCCGGGAGGCGGTGCCCCGGCTGATGGTGACGCATTCGCGGATTTCGTTGTAGTCGCCGATTTCTGCCGTCGTTTTTTCACCGACGAACTTCAGGTCCTGCGGGGTGCAGGCGATCGATGCGGCCGTATGGATCTTGCAGCCTTTGCCGATGCGGGCTCCGTCGTGGATCACGGCCCCGGGGCCGATCCAGCAGTCGTCGCCGATCACCACATCGCGGCGATGTAGGCGAAAGGCTCCACCGTTACGTTCTTTCCGAGTTTCGCGTCGGGATGGATGTATGCCTGGTTGCTTATATGTGCGGTTACTCTTTATTTTTAACGATCTGGGCCATCATCGTGGCTTCGCAGGCGAGCGTTTCGCCGACGAAGGCCTTGCCTTCGACTACGGCTACGCCTCGTCGGATGGGCTCCAGCAGTTGAACTTCGAAGTGAAGGGTATCGCCCGGAACGACCTTGCGCTTGAATTTTACGCCGTCGATCTTCATGAAATAGGTCGAGTAGTGCTCCGGATCAGGAATACTGCGTAATACCAGCATACCGCAACATTGCGCCATCGCTTCGACGATCAGCACACCCGGCATGACCGGCTCTTCGGGGAAATGTCCCACGAAGAACGGCTCGTTCATCGTGACGTTCTTGATGCCGGCTACCGTCGTGTCGTCGATGTAGAAGATGCGGTCCACCAGCAGGAACGGCGGACGGTGGGGCAGCATCCGCCGTATATCGTTGATGTCATAGACGGGCGGTTTGCGGCAGTCGTATTGGAAACGGGGCTTTTCGCCTTCGCGGCGGATGGTCCGTTTTACCTGTTTCATAAACTCCGTGTTGGCGAAATGGCCGGGACGAGTGGCCCATACGCGGCCCTTGATGCGTTTGCCCAGCAAGGCGAAGTCGCCCAGCAGGTCGAGGAGCTTGTGGCGGGCCAATTCGTTGTTGAAACGGAGCTCCAGGTTGTTCAGGTAGCCGCCCGTGATGCGGATATCCTGTTTGTTGAAAATTTTCTTGAGATGTTCGAGCTGATCGTCCGGGACGGGATTCTCCACGACGACGATCGCGTTGTCCAGGTCGCCGCCCTTGATCAGGTTCATCTTCATCAGAGGTTCCAGATCGTGCAGGAAGACAAAGGTGCGGCAGGGGGCGATCTTCGCGGCGTAATCGTCTTCGGGGTCGAATGTCGCATACTGGTTGCCGATCACCTTGGAGTTGTAGTCCACGTGCAGCGATACGGAAAATTCGTCGTCGGGGTAAAGGATGATGGCCACGCCTTTTTCCGGAATCGTATAGACCATTTTTTCGGTGACGTGGTAGTAGGTGCGTTCGGCTTCCTGATGTTGCAGGCCGGTTTCGACGATTGTTTTCGCATATTCTTTGGCCGAACCGTCCATGATCGGAGTTTCACCGGCATCGACATCGATCGTGGCGTTGTCCACGCCCAGGGTCCAGAGGGCCGACATGATATGTTCGATGGTCGCAACGCGTGCGCCATCCTTTTCGATGGTCGTACCCCGCGAGGTATCCGTGACATAGTCGCACAGGGCCGGAATTTCGGGTTTGCCTTCCAGGTCGATGCGGCGGAAAACGATGCCGCTGTTCTCCGGGGCGGGATGTACCGTCATCGTCACTTTGACGCCGGTGTGGAGGCCTGTACCTGAAAACGAGATCGGGGCTTTGAGGGTTTGTTGTTTGGCAGCCATAATCTGAATTTATTCAAATCGCAACATACATTCCCGCTGACTGCCGGGTCCCGACGTGTGTGGGGCCGACCGTCATTTTCGGAAATGTTTATCGCATTATTTGCGCGCAAATATAGGAAATATTATTCAAAAATCGTATTTTTGCCTAAATTATTGATAAACCGAAATTCCGTGGCATCACCCGACAGAACTCCTCGTCCTCCGAAATTGCAGCTTCCCTTCGAGCAGAAAAAAACCGATGCGGGAGAATGGGCTTACGACCATCGGATCGGATTGTGTGTCACGTTGATTGCCTATTTGGTGCTTGCGATCGCCTTTATGGTGGGAAAAATCGTCGTGGGGGCCAAACCTTCCGTGCAAGGCATAATCATTGATACGAAAACTTTAGCGGAGCTCGAGGCGGAGAAGATGCGTCTTGAACAGGAGGTACGGGCTCGCCAACAGGCGCAGGAAGGCGGCGATTGGCGGGATGTGCGCAACCAGTATTCCAACGAGAATGCGCTCGAGGAGCGGTCGCGTGACGACCGTGGCTCGATGTCCTCGTCGCTGAAAGAATCCGCCGAAGCGGTCGGCGAACGGATGCAGGCCAACCGGGACGCTTACGAGCAGGGATTGGCCGAGGAGCGTGCGATTCGGGAGCGTATGGGGCGCAGCGGCAAGGACGATCGGACACAGGACAGTCGGGCCAAGGGACGGGTCACGGTTTCCTTTTCGCTGACCGATCCCGTGCGGACGCGCCGTTATCTGGAGGTGCCGGCCTATCAGTGCGAGGGAGGCGGCGAAGTGGTCGTCGGTATTACGGTCAATCCCTCGGGAGAGGTCGTTGCTGCAAAAGTGGCCTCCGGAGGCGATGACTGTATGCGGGAGGCTGCGCTGGAAGCTGCACGCAACTCGCTTTTCAATATCGATGATTCGGCGCCTGCCCGACAGTCGGGAACGATTACTTACCTATTCATTCCTCAATAGGGTGCGGTGCCTGTCAGCGATTGTACGCGACAGGCATTTTTTTGTAAATTTATATAAGGATTTCCTATGCATAATATCATTACGACCGAAAACATTCTGTTGATCGGAGCCTTGCTTCTTTTCGTCGCTGTAATGGCCGGCAAGGCGGCCTATCGTTTCGGCGCCCCGGCCTTGCTCTTTTTTCTGGGGGTCGGTATGCTGTTCGGCATCAATTTCATTTCGTTCCATTCCGTCGAAGCGACCCAGTTCGTAGGTATGATCGCTCTTTGTATCATCCTTTTCACGGGCGGTATGGATACCAAGTTTTCGGAAATACGACCGGTGATCGGACCGGGTATCGTACTGGCGACCGCCGGAGTCGTCATGACGGCGGTGATCGTAGCGGGTTTCGTCACGCTCATTGCCCCATGGGTCGGGCTGGCCGTATCGTTTCCTGCGGCGCTGCTGCTGGCCGCGACGATGTCTTCGACGGATTCGGCTTCGGTTTTCTCCATCCTGCGAAGCAAGAAACAGGGGTTGAACGAGAACCTGCGCCCTCTGCTGGAGCTGGAGAGCGGTTCGAACGACCCGATGGCGTACGTGCTGACCATTGTGCTGATCGGCGTATTGTCCGGCGGCGCAGAAGCCGTGAGCGTACCGATGAGTATCGTAAAGTTCGTCATTCAGATGGTGCTCGGCGGTCTGATGGGCTACGCTATCGGCCGGATCGGTGTATGGACAATCAATCGGATCAATTTGAGCAATCATTCGCTCTATCCGGTGCTTTTGCTCGCTTTCGTTTTCTTTACCTTCTCGTTTACCGACCTGGATTGGCGGGAACGGATACTTGGCTGTTTACCTGGCAGGATTGGTGTTGGGTAATAACCAGTTGACGCAGAAACGTTCGCTGACGATCTTCTTCGACGGCTTCACCTGGCTGGTACAGATCGTGATGTTTCTTACGCTGGGTCTTCTCGTCAACCTCGACGAACTCTTGCAGCCCGACGTGCTGATGCTGGGCTGTCTGGTAGGAGCCTTCATGATGTTCATTGCGCGTCCCGTCACGGTGTTCGCCTGTATGGCTCCTTTCCGCAAGTTTACGACCAAAGCCCGTCTTTATGTTTCCTGGGTCGGTCTGCGCGGTGCTGTGCCAATTATTTTTGCGACCTATCCTTTGCTGGCCGGTACGGAGGGAGCGCGGTTGTTGTTCAATGTGGTTTTTCTGGTGACGATTCTTTCGCTGCTGGTGCAGGGTACGACCGTAAGTTGGATGGCGAATCTGCTCGGGCTTGGGTATGCCGAAAAGAGTCCTGCCTTCGGGGTCGATGTCCACGAAGATATTCCGTCGATATTTACCGAGGTCCTTGTCAATGAATCGATGCTTCAGGGGGGCGCTACGCTCAAGGAGATCAACCTGCCGGAGAATACGCTGGTGATGATGGTCTATCGTGACGGAGATTATTTCGTTCCACAGGGCAATACCGAACTGAAGGTCGGTGACAAGCTCTTGGTTATTTCAGACCGGGGCGAGGAGCTGGAGTCCACCTATAAGGATATGGGAGTCGATGAAGTGCTGAAACTTTGAGATATTTCCTGCAGATCGGTTCTCTCTGTTATCGAAACAAAAAAGCTGTCGTTTTTCGACAGCTTTTTTTGTTTTCGAATATATCTTGAAGATTAGATCTCCCAAGTAGCGCCCGAGTGGAGCAGGTCGTCCACGCAGTGGATCTTGCTCTGGGCTTTCACCTCTTCCACCTGCTTTTCAACGGCCTGATCGTAAACGATTTCGTCCTCGACCGAACGGATTACACCGAGTGCGACCGGATAGTCGGGATATTTCATTGCGGCCAGCATCGAGTGCAGCGTCGTGTCTTTGGTGTGGGCGTCGTGCGTCAGGATCTTGTCCAGCGTATAGCCGTCCTGTCCGACCGTTACGACTTTCAGGCGCATATCCTCGAACACCAGACCTTTTTCGTTGTTGGCGCCGAAGAGCATCTTCTCGCCGTGGCGCAGCGTGATGGTGTGCTCCTGGCGGGTAGCCTTGTCTCCGGCGAAAGCCGCATGGGTCTTGTCGTTGAAGATCACGCAGTTTTGCAGAACTTCGGTGACCGACATACCCTGATGTTTCGCCGCTGCGATCAGACACTCTTTGGTCAGATTCACCTCCATGTCGATCGAACGGGCGAAGAAGGTGCCTTTCGCGCCGATCACCAGTTCGCCGGGGTTGAACGGCTTTTCGACCGTACCGTAGGGCGAGGTCTTGGTGATTTTGCCCAGCTTCGAGGTCGGCGAGTACTGACCTTTGGTCAGACCGTAGATCTCGTTGTTGAACAGGATCGCGTTGAGGTTGATGTTGCGGCGGATCGCGTGGATGAAGTGGTTGCCGCCGATGGCCAGCGAGTCGCCGTCGCCCGAGGTAACCCAAACGTCAGACGCGGATTCGCAGTCTTCACACCCGTAGCGATGGCATTGGCGCGTCCGTGTACGGAGTGGAAGCCGAAGGTCTTCATATAGTAAATGAAGCGCGACGAGCAGCCGATGCCCGAGATGAACGTGAAGAGGTTGTGCGGCGTATCGGTCTGGTCGGCAATTTCGGGCAGGGCCCGCTGTACGGCATTCAGAATTGCGTGGTCACCGCAGCCGGGACACCATCTTACTTCCTGGTCGCTTTTGAAGTCTGCCGGAGTATATTTGTAATCTGCCATGGCTTTATTTCAGTAAAGAGTGAAACTTGTTCGTGAGCTCGGTCACCGTGAACGGCTGGCCTTCGCACTTGTTGTACTGTTCGTAGTCGAATTGCTGCAATTTGCCGCGCAGGTAGTTGGCGAACTGTCCTTCGTTGAGCTCGCAAACCACGATCTTCTTGAAGCGCTTGAGATGTCGGCGCGCCGTGCGGCAGCGGGTTGATGTAGTTGAAGTGGCAGAGCGAAACTTTCTTGCCTTCGGCACGCATTTTATCGACGGCATTCTGCAGGTGTCCGCGTGTACCGCCCCAACCTACTACGAGCAGATCGCCTTCCGGGTCGCCGTAAACCGTCTGGTGCGGGATGTAGTCGGCGATCTTGGCGATTTTCGCGGCACGCAGGTTCGTCATTTCCTGGTGATTCTGTGGGTCGATCGAGATACTGCCTTTCAGCTTGTCTTTCTCCAGTCCGCCTACACGGTGCTCCAGACCTGCTTTGCCGGGGAATGCCCAACTGCGTGCCAGCTTCTCGTTGCGGGCGTAGGGCATGAAAGGGCCTCCGTCCTCGGTTTTGTCGATGATCGGCGGGTTGATGGTCGGGTAATCCTTCATCGAAGGGATCTTCCACGGTTCGGAACCGTTGGCGATGAATCCGTCCGAGAGAAGCACTACCGGCGTCATGTGCTCCATGGCGATACGACCGGCCTCGAATGCGTAGTGGAAGCAGTCGCTCGGCATCGAGGCGGCGATGACCGCTACCGGGCTTTCTCCGTTGCGGCCGTAGAGGGCCTGCTGAAGGTCGCTCTGCTCGGTCTTGGTCGGAAGACCCGTCGAGGGGCCGCCGCGCTGTACGTCCACGACTACCAGCGGAAGCTCGGTCATCACGGCCAGACCCAATGCCTCGCTCTTGAGCGAAAGACCGGGACCCGACGTGGTCGTCACGGCGAAGTTACCGGCGAACGAAGCACCGATGGCCGTACAGATACCCGCGATTTCGTCTTCGGCCTGTACGGTTTTCACACCGAGGTCCTTACGTTTGGCGAGTTCCTCGAGAATGACGGTAGCCGGAGTGATGGGGTACGAACCGCAGAAGAGGGGCAGACCGCTCTTCTCGGATGCGGCGCAAAGACCCCATGCCGTTGCGACGTTACCGCTGATCGACCGGTAAGTGCCTTTCTCCATCTGGCCCGATGCGACGGTATATGTATTGGCGAACTGATGCGTGTTGGCGGCATAGTTGTAACCGGCGTCGATAGCGCGTTTGTTGGCTTCGGCTATAGCCGGATTTTTCTTCGCAAAATTTTGAATCGAGGTAGTGTTTCGCATGATCCTCTGGACGGTTGTAGAGGTAGAAGCAGATACCCAGTGCGAACATGTTTTTGCACTTGACCATCGCTTTGTTGTCCAGACCGGAATCCGCCAAAGCCGCCTTGGTCATCTCCGTAATGTTCGGAACGACTACGTTGAAATCTTCCAGGTTCAGCTCCCGGATCGGGTCGAGCGTTGCGAAACCCGCTTTCCGAAGGTGCTCTTCGGTAATGGAGTCCTCGTCGAGGATTACCGTTGCACCCGGCTTGAGCCATTTGCGGTTCGCCTTCAGTGCCGCAGGGTTCATTGCGATCAGTACGTCGCAGAAGTCGCCCGGGTTGAGCTGTCTTTTGGCTCCGAAGTGCACCTGGAATCCGGATACACCCGCTACGGTACCTTGCGGGGCGCGGATTTCGGCGGGATAGTCGGGGAATGTCGAGATTCCGTTGCCGAGCAAGGCTGAAGTGTCGGAAAAGAGCGTGCCAGTAAGCTGCATGCCGTCACCGGAGTCGCCCGAAAAGCGGATCACGACATCTTGCAGCTCTTGTACCTTGTTTTCATTCATTGCTGTATGTGAATTAGTAATATAATAAGGTTGCTTTATTGGGTCGTTTTTCTGTGTCCGGCACGGTTTCGATCGATTCGACCCTGCCTTCCTTTGTCGAAAACATTATAATATAATGCCACAAATATAGGAAATATATTCCGGATAAAACTCACAAATCGTAATTAAAAAAATATTGTTTGGTTAAAACTTTGCTTTTTTTGTGCTTTTTGTAATTATAAATAGGAAGAAATCCCGCTGCGGGCATCGCAACCGGAACATTTGGAACGCTGCACCGAAATCCGGTTTCGGGTACGGCCCGTAACGGCTCGCGCGATTTCGTGCTACCGGATCGAATTCATCCGGATACTGGCCTTGACCAGGGCGAGGGCCCGGATGCGGTCCACGGCCACCTCTTTGTCGGCGTGATGGGGGTTCTGACTGACGAGTTTCACGTACCCTTCCCGCTCGGATTTTGGATGTATTTGACCGTGATGTACTCTTCGCCGTCGATGTCGATCGACAGCAGGTACATGTCGCCCCAGAAGATGTCGCCGATATCCTTGAGCTGTTTGTAAAGTACGATGTCGCCGCTTTTGAGCAGCGGGTACATCGAGTCGCCCACGATATAGATGGCACCGTCGCACTTGGGCAGGTTGGGGATGTGGATGAAATTGACGGGCCGCGTCTGCGCGTGATCGGCGAAGAGCGGCACCAGGCCCGCCGTCCCTTCTATGGAGTAGAGGGGGACGCTTTGCAGCGGCAGCGTGTTGTCCGTGCGGTGCATGTAGGCGGTCAGATCGGGTTCGGCATTGAACATTTCCCCTTCTCCGCTGTCGAGCCAGTCCGGATTGACATTCAATTCTTGAACCAGGATGTTCTTGTTCCGGGACGAGAGCGCCGCCTTGCCCGTTTCGATCATCGAAAGGGCGGCCTTTCCGATGCCTAATCGTTGAGCTAACTGCTCTTGTGTCAGACCTATTGTCTTTCTCAATAGTTTTAAGCGATCCCCCGTCATATCGTATCAAAATTTTTTATGGTAAATATTTTGATTCTCTTGTATTAAATTCAAAATTGAACTTATCTTTGTCTTGCAAAGTTAAACGATTTATTTTGTTTATGCAAAATTTTTTATTGAACTAAATTCTTTTACGATGACCTATCCAATTATTCCGGAGTTATACGGTATCGTCGCTCGCAAGCTGTTGGATGAAATCGGGGAGAAGAGTTTCTATTCCGGTTCGTTTTCATTCGACTACGGTTCGAAAGAGTGTCGTTTCGTCGCCTCGATCGTAATCTATCGTTCGAAGGAGTGTCTGCCCGAAGGCGACGCCGATCGAATCGACGACCTGGTTCCCGTCTGGTGGGAATTCCATACATCCGACCAAGCGGGGGAACGCCCCAACGATTTCTCCTTTTCCGAGCTTAAGGAGTACCTCTTCTGATTCGACTCCGCAAGATCGCACATCCCATCCGGAGCGGCACCTCCTGCGGTCTTTTTCCGAACACATTGTTCTTGGTTTTCGATACCCGCTGCAACGGGCGGTTCCGTTTTTCCGTTGTCGTTCGAAAAGTTGAACGCTGTTCTGCGATTGTCGGATGCGGCGATTCTGGAATCCGGCCGACCCGTGCGTATCGAAACCCTCCGCCTCCCTTCGGCAGCGCCGTGCCACCGGGCGGAGCTTAAAAACTACTGACCTATGAATATAGATGTATTGAAGGACTTGTCCCCCGCAGAACCGGCTTCTGCGGGGGATTTGCCTCCGTTCGGCCTGTTTGCCGCCGGAGTCTATCCCTTTCTGGAGTTCCGGTGGTTTCACGAGGCCTACTACCGCGTACTGGAGGCATTCGCCGCCGGGCGCGTCCGCCGGCTTATCGTCACCATGCCGCCCCAGCATGGCAAGAGCGTCGGGGCTTCGACCCTGCTGCCCGCCTACCTGTTGGGGCGCAATCCCGATCTGCGGATCGCCATCGCCTCCTATTCGGCTTCGTTGGCTTCGAAGTTCAACCGGCGCGTGCAGCGTATCATCGATTCGCCCGAATATGCGGCCTTTTTCCCGGAAACGACCATCAAGCGGGGAGCCAGGCCTCCGGAGTACCTGCGTACGGCTGATGAGGTGGAGATCATCGGTCACCGGGGCGGCCTGCTCTCTGTCGGCCGCGAGGGGGCGCTCACGGGCAACCGTGTGGACTGCTTCATTCTCGACGACCTTTACAGAAAATAATCAAAATTGTCGCAAACCAACTAATGAACGAAAAAAATTTGCCTTGTTTTTAATCTGAAATTTTATGTATAAGGGAAAAACGCCGCATTTTTTCGGCCCTTTCTCCTTAACCTTTATAGATACGATGCAATTCAACTCCACCGAATTATTTTACAAACTGCATCAGATAGTTTTCGCAAAATCCAGCTAACGGGAATTTCACTACCTCGTCCCGTCCGTCGGGTGTGACGTATTGGAATAGGATTGTATCGGCTTTCACGTGGTAGTCGAACAAATTCACCTTTTCGCCCGTTCCCTCGATTTGTGCCTCGTTAGCCGTCATTGTGCCGATTATCCCGTCCATTTCGTTAAGTTCGCACTTTCATCCAAATATGTATTGTCGATTCTTTGTAAGGACAATTTCGACGGGCTTTGTAATGTCTGCCATATTAGGGGCAAACATGTAGATAAAATGTTTCGGGAAATATTTCGTCTTTGGGTTTTCCTACAAGCAGGACTATTCCCTCTGTTTGGCTCCATTTAACCGCCTTTTGGATTATCTGCTTATCCTCTCATGCGTCGGTCTTTCATTCTGTTTTAGGTTGTTTGTATCTGTTCATTTTAGCTAAAATTTAATTGTTATTTATCTTTATAAAGATAAGATTATTAGTAAAATAAACAAAATAAGAAAGTGACAAACTCTGCAAAAGGGTCTTATAGACTAACCTTTTCACAAAGTCTGTCACTCGGAAGGTCAGATGAAAATTCAACTATTCGTTAATTTTTCTTCTAACTTATCTGCGTATTTCAGCACGAATTTTCGGAAATCATCGAAACTTAATTCCAGATCAAATGTAATAGGTGCATTTACATCATCTCCGCTTTTATCCATAATATGGATATTCTCAATGTTTTCTACATTGCAATTCATTATATCGAACCGATAGTGGCATATTGAGTTACGGATATGATAGGCTATATTTTCTATTGAATTCTTATCAACTCCTTTTCTGTGTTCATTCGCTGTGATTTTGGTTGTATCAATTCCCCAGTTTTCATAATCAACTAATCCATCTACGGATATATTTTTGTCATGGTCTGCGCATTGTTGCGGCATAATTAAGAGGCCCACACAACAATTCATAAAGAGGGTCTTTTCAGAGTTGCAGTTGTGTTCGTATTGAACAAGAATTTGTCGCGTGCGGGAAATAAAATCAATGCGATTTTGATAGTTACTCATAAGTTCTTATTTTTATTCATCTAATCCCGTAATGCTTGCAAATTTTTTTTCCATCCTGTTGCTTTTTTATATGCATCAGTGCATCCTGACGGCACTTTCAGCACCGAATAAGGATTAATGTTGTAAAAAGTATAATCTTTACATGTCGGCGGTATTTCTGTACCTATTTTGAATAATCGAAGGTTGGAATTGCCATAAAAAGTGTATTCATCTATTCTTTTGACTTGTGTACATTCAGACATATCAACGGTCGTAAGATTTATTGCCCCATCAAAGGCTCCCAAATCACGAACTCCTGAGATAGATTCCAATTTTGAACCTTTCTCAAACGTAATCATTTCTAATGATGAACAACCTTTGAATGCGGCAATTTCAATCGTTTCCACACTTGCGGGAATCTCGATGAAGGTTAAGGCTTTGCAGTCTGAAAGGGCACCCGAATAATTATCTTTGTTCTGATAACCTCCTGTGATAGATTTCAATTTTGAACCTTTCTCAAACGTAATTGTTCTCAATGATGAACCCTTGAAAGCTGTTCCAAGGCTTTCTACGCTTGCAGGAATCTCAATAGTAGTTAAGGATTTGCAGTCTAAAAAGGCACCCAAAATCTTATAATTATTATCATGTCCCCCTGTGAAAGCTTTTAATTTTGAACCTTTCTCAAAAGTTATTGTTTTCAATGAAACACAACCCTTGAAATTATTAAAGGTCATCGACTCTACATTTACAGGAATCGTCACTTTCCATAGATTGGAACAACCGCTGAATGCATCATCAAGAACTGTCAAACCTGTAAAGTGTTTCAATTCATTAAAAATCTGAATTTCCGAGTTTCCTGTGAATGTTGTGCCAAGTGATGTAACCGTTGCGGCTTCGTCATAGGATAATTCAAGATCTCCATTAGTGTCCCACATTCCCACACATAGTTTCTTTACATTTTCATCTGCGAACTGAATAATATTCGGGTCTACCGATTGTCCCGTTTTGGAAATCGTGATTACCGTACCATCTGCCAATTCAAAGTAAACATTGTTCTCATCCTGCGTGATTTTGATGCTATCTGCATCCTTGCCGTCCTCTCCCGTAGCTTTGCCTAATTGCGTCCAATTCGTTCCGTTGTCATAGGAAATCCACCAATAGCCCTCTCGAATTTCGAGTTTCGGCGTAACACCATCTGCACCATCACTGCCGTCTGTCCCCTGTGCCTTGATTTTCTGTCCGTCCACAATGATAAATTCACCGTCCAGCGTCCAATAATAGATGCCATCCCCGTCTTTCTTCACACCGATAACGGGAGTGTTTCCATCGACGCCATCCGTACCATCTTTACCGTTATAAATCACAATCGGGTTACTCTTGGCGAACTTAATCGTGTAGCTACCACCTTGCCGTTCTCGGTCAGTGGGTCTACACTCGTGATATAATCGTTGTTTTGGAGTGCTGTCACAATCGTTTGTAATGCCGAAAGGTTGGTATTCGTTTCGTTGCAAAGACGCTGTAAGGCTTCAAAAGCAGACCATGTAGGCAGTTTGATTTGCGTACCGTCAGCCAATGTAAAGATTACATAGTCGGTGCTGGTTTTATAATCCACGCCCGAAAACATGGAATCGCCACCCAATGCCATCTTCACCTGTTGCTTTACCTAACTGCGTCCAATTTGCTCCGTTATCATAGGAAACAAACCAATAATCGTTTTCGATTTTGAATTGCGGGGTCGTGCCGTTGGTTCCATTTGTGCCGTCTTTACCCTCGGCTTGGATTTTCCACCATCGACCATGATAAATTCACCGTTCAACGTCCAATAATAGACACCATCAGTATCTTTCTTTACGCTGATAGTGGGTGTTATCCCATCTTCACCGTCTTGTCCGTCTTTACCGTGGTAGATGGTAATAGGGTTACCTTTGCTGAAAGTAATTGTATAGCCGATTTCTTTGCCGTCTTTCATAAGAGGTGTAGTCCCCGTAACATAGACGTTGTTTTGTAATGCTGTTACGATAGTCTGCAACGATGAAATATTTGTGTTCATCTGCTTGCAGAGTTCCTCTAATTTTGCGACACGGTTTTCCAATCCGTGAACGCTGTTCCAAAGGTCATCATCATCGTATTTACACGATGTGAGCGCAACCACCGCAAATAATGCGGCAAAGGCCAATAGTTTTTTCATAGTAAGATTTATTTAAGTTGAACAAGTGTTTCAAATCTTACTATCCGTCCCTCGATAGTGGCTTATGTGCAAAAGAAAGCGCAGGACTGAAAGCCTATTATAGTTAAGCGGGTTCTGACAAAACCTTGACAATATAATAAGCAACAGCCCCACGCCTATCCGTAAGGATATGACGCGGTAGATGTTCGCCTATTCTCTTGTCTTTTGAACTGTCAGATTCGCTTAACGAGAACAAGCTACACTTTCCGTGTATTCAATATGTTACTGCAAAAGTAGCATATTCGGCGGAAATTGCAAAACATCTTGCCCTTTCGGGTGCTGTTGCCGTATTTAATTGTGCAAAGTTCTTGAAAACAAAGTTTCTATCCAATAGCAGGGAGTATGGAATCGAAACTTTGTTAGTTGTAAGTTGGGTTAATCGTTCCCGCAAATTTCTTGTATTACGCCGTCCATGTAAATCGCCTGCCCGCTCGTCAGCCGTCCCCACCAACGACACCCTAATTTGTCAATGATGATTTCGCCCTGCTCTTTCAGTCGTTCGGCCAGCCACGGAGTAACAAGCCACCATTCCAGCACCTCGTCCCCGTTAAAGGGATAGATATATTCCTCGTCGATTTTCCCCGCTTGGATCAGCTCCTCGATAACCGTGCTTTGTCCCCATAAAACATGGATGTCCGTAATCCGTTTGGCTCTCTCTTGTGTTTCGTACATAGCGATTAAGTTTTATTCTTCGGTTATTAGTAGTAATCCAACTTCATGTAATATCAATAATCTTATGCTGTTAGATGGTTTCGGGCATGAATAGGGGGCGGTCTGTTTTATGTGGAATCCTATTATATGTAATGGATAAAAATTCGATTTTCCATCTGAAAAGGGGGAGGGGTGAAAAAGTGATAGTATCTTCATGGTCGGCCTATCAAAGCAAAACGCCCCGACTATAAAAATCGGAGCGTCTGAACGAAAGTATATTATGTGAGTAGAAAAGATTGTAAATGTAGCTTATTGGCCTTTATCGGGTCTTGGGTGCATAGCACCTTAACGAAATAAGCCAGCGACACGGATTCGGGAATCATCTTGCACCGTTCATTTAGGGCATAAGTAACCGACAGCGAATTATCAGCGACAGATTCGGAATGTTGTATTAGTAAGAATCCGATTCATTGCCCGTTCATTTCATTGCGGCGGATTTGTTCCCTTTGTTAGGCAGAATTGACATATTTCATTATAGACGGCGTGTGCCGTATCTTTCTGCGGCGGATTTACAAAGCAATCATCCGTTATTTCGTAGCCGTTCGGTAGGGCCTTAATCAGTCCTAATCCGTTACTCTCTTTAATAAGAGTGGAAACCGTGTTGCGGTTCATTCCGACAGCATCGGCAATCTGTCCGATATTTCAAAGGATAGTATTCGTATTATTAAGACATATAGCCTTTAATATGAGTAGAAGCCCGCGATTTTCGGCGGATGGTTCTTTGCAAAGAATCGGTTATCCACGAAAAAGAAATCCGTTTGGGGATTGGCTATATAATAGGAATTACGGCGTTTGCATCCGTCGATTATGCGGGTTGTAACCTGCATTGCTCCGCACTCCTCCAATCGTTGGACAGACCGTTTGACGGTACGGATATTTACTCCTGTTATTTGGGACAGCCTATCTTCCGTTATATGGCTTGTTTGTGTCTTGTAGTCCGATTTGCATTTAATCGTTGCTCAAACGTAAATGTCAGTCGGTTTGCCGTTGCCCGTCTGAAGCTGGCAAATTGATTTTGGAATCGTTGTATAATTCATCGTTAGCGACGTAATTAGTAAATAGTATCTCTTTTGTTTTTAATAATTTCCGAAAGCAGGCGGAGCCTAACGCGGCTTTGGCGGCTTTTCGGTTGTCGAATCATTTGTGTTGCGTTACATAGTACAGCATAGTCTGAAAATCGGGTTTGAGGCTCTTCAGAGCCGAGAGCCTAAATTAGGTGTTGGTTGGGTAGGTAGTGGTATAAGTGCCACTTTTGAGCACGAAGCAGGGGACAGATTTAGGCATCGCCCTTATCCCTCTTGCTGGCTTCTGTAAAGGTACAGAGGTTATTTTCAGCAAACAAATGAATCGGGGAATTCTTTATCGGGAGCCGAAATGAGGGCTTTTCAGCGAAATTCGCTAAATTTGGAAATAAAATAATTTGGATTATGAGTATTAGAACCGACGATTTAGGATTTGTCTTTTATGAAGCCGACGAACAAGAAGAAAAAGAGTTGGAATATGTATATGCGATTACCGATTCTTGGAATTATATGGGTGATGAAGTCATAGACACTTTCCCACGCAGATTTTGGGATAGGGTCTGTCAGGAGAAGATAAAAGCCCCGTTTACAAAAGAAATGTTTTTGCAGGAAACGGATATTATAGCGACAATTAAAGGCTTTGGATTGGACGTAAATAAATTTTGGTGGGCTGTGCTGTTTGTTTATGATTGGTCGATTGAAAAGTTTACCAAATGTTTTTGGGTTAAACTCCCGCCAAAATCATTAACCAAAATATTAGACTATATCGGAGATTCAAAAGATTTTGAGATTACATTCCGAGTAAAGGGTAAAAAAGAGCCGCGAAGCAGACCCAAATGTAAAAGCAGCAGTTATGTATGGATTAAGGCAAAAACTCAAAGAGTGGAAAGACAAGGAGTTTTACCGCATAATAGATCATTCTACCTACACAACGACATTCACAAATTCATCCTATTATATGTGCTTTGCAGCGGATAAGTTCAAACATCTGTTCGATGCTTTGAAATTGCCGAATCGAGGTGCGGCGAATGAACACAGATGCGATAAAGAGGTATCTTATAATAAAATGTTGCTTATTTCCCGTCTGTTCTATTTTATGCGGCTGACACGAAATGTAAACTTTAAGGATAGCGATGAATCGCTGAAAGGAGTGCTGAAAACCTATGCAAACAAGCTGCCGCATACTGAATCCGCTATCTATGGATTTTAGGGAGTAGGAAATGGGCTGTTTTTTACTCCCTGCAAAGGGTCGCTGGCAATAGTACTTTTGCAGTGTCGAAAGGGATAACCCCGACGACCTGCAAACACTTGGGCAAGGGATGCAGCATAATTTAAGCCTCTCCCTAACAAGGAGTAAGAAATATTATGAAAAACTTAAATGTTTTTGAAATTTTTCAAATCTTCTCAATTTGCTTTTATCAAAGGCAATCGTCCTACCGATGAAAAAGCGATTAAGGCAAAAAAGGATTCTCTTGCCGAATATGGGATGTTGTGTCCCATTACGGCGGTGAACGGTAAAGCCATCATAGCATCGGGGCGGTCACCTGACCGATTTGGACGGCAACGATATTGCCGATGAACATGCAAAGGATTATTACGCTGTTTTGGACGGTCAGCACCGTCTGAAAGCCTACCTTGAATTAGGCTTGCCGCTTGAAGATTTGGTGGTCATTGAGCCGCTGAATAAAGGGGTTGCCATTGCATTGCTCATTGCCGAAATGAACATTTGCACGAAACGTGGAAAGGTTCCGACTACATGGCAGCCCCCGCAATGGCCATTAAGGAAACAATGCGGCCTTTGATTTTGCTATGGAATTGCAACGACGCAATTTCCCGCTTTCGACAATCTCGTTTTGGGCGTGTGGCAACAACAAACTCAAAGCCAAAGATTTGGTGGCAAGTCTTAAACCCGTGAAATGCCCCATGTCTGCAAGAGGCTGACGGGTGGTGTGCCAAGAGCCGCAAATGGTTTGAAGCGGCAAGTGAAAAATTCACGGCTAAATTCCTCGCCAAAAAGTATTTGATTACATTCATCCAAGACGGTTATAATGCTGCCGATGACGCATCCGCCTACACTTCTGAAATGGAAGAAAAATTAAAGAATCTTACCCAATGGCAGGCGGATAAAATCCAAAATGCCCGCAAAACCTCTACGCAGACACAAGAACAGATAATCCTTGATCTGTTACGGGAACATCTTTAATTGTTCGGTCGTTTAACCGAACCGAAAAGGGGACGATTGCCATTACAGCAATCGCCCTCTTTTTTCATTCCGTTATCGGGATCTCGTATTCTTCGACGGGCATGGCCTTGAAAAATTCGTCGAACGTGTAGCGCAAATTCATTGGCTGGGCTGAATAGGGATTATCCTTGTCGGTTCGTAAGGACGGAACGATAATTTGTTTCCGTTCCATGTCGCCTTTGAACGTATCGGGCAAAAGGTAGGTTCCGCCGTTTCGGTGCTTTTTAATCAGCACGTAACGTGTCATGCCGTTCTTAAAGATTATTTCCAAAATGCCACGCATGGCAGAGAGGGAATGATAGACGGCTTTTTGGCAATTTTTCCTTGTATTAAGGCCGACTTGCTCCATTTTTTTGCTTAAAATTCTTTTTTCTTGCTTCACATTTTCCGTTTTTTTTATTTTTTTCGGCAAATACTGGCTTTAACCATAAAAAATAGTTAATTTTGCTGCGTTTTTTTCAAATCGGTCACCCGACCGATTAGAGAGGTTATTAATTTGTCGAACCCCGATGTCGAAATCGGGCTCTTCGAATAATAGGTATAAATAGGTAAAAAGATGAAAAGTACATTAGATTTTCACCCGAAGTTTCTCGCTTCGCTGGCAAGCTATTCCAAAGAAAAATTTACGAAAGACCTCATGGCCGGTATCATCGTCGGTATCGTCGCTCTGCCTTTGGCTATCGCTTTCGGTATCGCCTCGGGCGTATCTCCCGAAAAGTCTCATCACCGCCATCATCG
>OKWF01000034.1_pt1 | contig 19538 bp, 28 predicted proteins | sample 1607031 | NCBI WGS metagenome assembly OKWF01 (sample SAMN04414079, study PRJEB24778) | human gut metagenome | material: faecal | host: Homo sapiens | reverse complement strand
GTCTGGTGGAACGGGCGGGGTCGGATGCGGTTTCACAGCAGCCCCGCTTCGTAATAGAGAACGATCTGTTCGAGTACCTTGTCGTCCCCTTCTCGGTCGTATTCCGACTTGAGATTCTGTCCGAAGATACGCGATACGCTTTGCCAGAATCCCGCGACGAAGCCGCCCCGGAACTCCCGGAGGATTTCGTAAGCCGTGTATTTCGTTTCCCGGTCAATCAGCTTCAGAAGCACGCGGCCCTGGGTGCGGGTCATGTGTTTCAGCACGGGCGTGTACTCCTTTTTGATCGCTGCGGCGATGCCTTTGATGTATTGTTTCTGTTCCTTTTTCGTTTCGAGCCGGAGCAGTTCCGCCTCCATTTGAACCATTTGTGCTTTGGCGGCTTGGGCTACGGGATAGACTTTCTTCACCGCTTCGACCAGTTTGCGGTAACGGCGCAGGTCAGCTTTTTTGCTGAATACGAAGACGGGTTTTATGGGGACGACCGAGATCGTGTCGCCGTCGGGTCCGATTTCGAAAGAGGTGTGCCATCGGCCCGGCTGTCCGTGTCGGGCCGAAGCCTGCCCGGGCAGGGAGAGCAGCAATACCAGGGATAGGAAAAACCACTTTTTCATCGGAACCGGAATTTTCGTACCTTTGTCAGGATGAAACACAAGGGCGGAGAGGGCGCTTCTGTCCGAAGCGGACGGATTTCGAATCCTCTTCGCAATTCAAAGATAGTGAAATGTGAGGGCAATTGTGAGAACTTGTTCTCGAAAATTGCCGAACCGAATCCTATCTTCTGCCAAAGATAGTGAAAGCCGAGCGAAAACGGGACTTGTTCCCGGTTTTCCGAGGCGCCTCCTATCTAAAGCTATGTTCAAAGATAATGATTCTGAATTATTAACGCAATAAAAAACGGTTGTATTATGATGGAAAAAGGACTTTCTGCACAAAGTAAGGTAACGGTCGATGGCGGCAACGTGGCTGCAACGATGGGATCGGGCGACTTGCAGGTATTCGCTACGCCGGCTATGGTGGCCCTGATGGAAAATGCGGCGATGAAGGCTGTGGCTGACCATTTGCCGGAAGGTTCGACGACCGTCGGTGCCGAGATGAACGTGACCCATATCAAGCCTTCGGGCGTCGGTGCCGAAATCGTCGCATCCGCCGTGCTGACCGAAGTCGAAGGGCGTAAGCTCACCTTCAATGTCGGGGCCCGCGATGCCGAAGGGATGATCGGCGAGGGGGTTCACGTCCGCTATGTCGTTGATCGTGAGAAGTTCATGTCCAAAGTTCGCTGATGCGGAATCTTGTCCCGGAAGCAACGGAAGGAAAAAGTAAAAAAGGCTGTCCAACAAGTTTTTTAATCCTTTTAGAATCGCGTATTCGGAAAAGCTCTCGAATAAGCAGTACAAATAAAAAAGGGCTGTCTGAAACTTGTTAGACAGCCCTTTTTTTGTTGTTATGCTCTTTAGCCCAGCAGCAAATGTTCGAGGAAAATAACCAGCATGCCCGCGAAATACCCGGCCAATGCCAGCAGCGTGATTTTACGCAGGTACCAGCCGAATTCGATCTTTTCCAGTCCCATCGCCACTACTCCTGCGGCCGATCCGATAATCAGCAGGCTGCCGCCCACGCCGGCGCAGAAAGTCAGCAGGTGCCAGAAGATACCGTCCTGTACGAACGCCTGCATATAAACCGGGTCGAGGCTCGAGGCCAGGGCTGCCGTATCGACGACGGGGTACATACCCATACAGGCAGCCACCAGCGGCACGTTGTCGATTACGGCCGACAGCAGACCGGTGATTCCGGCGATCGTATAGACTTCGTGTACGTTTTTGTCCAGGAAGTCGGCGAAGTCGGTCAGCAAACCGGCGCTCTGCAATGCTGCGACCGACATCAGAATACCCAGGAAGAAGAGGATCGTGGGCATATCGATATGTTTGAGTACTTTCGACACCCGGTTTTTGATAGATTCCTCCATGTTCTGTTTGTGGTCATAGACGAGCTCCGTGAAGACCCACAGCACACCCAACGATATCAGCATGCCCAGGTAGGGCGGCAGTCCCGTTACAGCCTTGAATATGGGCACGAACAGCAGCCCGCCGACACCGAGAACGAGAACGAAGTGGCTGAAGCGCGGGCCGACGAACGGCGGCAGTTTGGGCGCCGTGTCTAATTTTTCGGGATGCGCGTTTTCGTCGGGAATATAACGGCAGGCGATGGCCGTGGGAATGATTACCGATACCAGGGCCGGGAGGAACAGTTTGGCCACGAGCAGGCCCGAGGTGACGTTGCCCCACATCCAGAGCATGATGGTCGTTACGTCGCCGATGGGCGAAAAGGCACCGCCGCTGTTGGCCGCGATGACGATAACGCTGGCGAAGATCCATCGTTCTTTCTGTCCGCTGATCATACGCCGCAGCAGCATGATCATAATGATCGTCGTGGTCATGTTGTCCAGCACGGCGGACATAAAGAAGGTGATGATCGATAGCAGCCAGAGCAGTTTGCGTTTGTTGCGGGTTTTGATGTGGTCGGTGATGACGTGGAATCCTCCGTGCCGGTCGATCAGTTCGACGATGGTCATGGCGCCGATCAGGAAGAAGAGGATTTCGCTCGTATCGCCGAGTTGCTCGATCAGTTGCGTGCCGATCTGGGCGTCGTTGCCCAGCAGACTCAATACCGTCCATAACGCACCGCACATCAGCAGGGCGATCGCGGCCTTGTCGATGCGTAGTTTGTGTTCGAGCGCGATGCAGAGGTACCCGAACACAAAAATCAGAATCATGGTTATAATCATATCTTACTGCATTGAATTATCGATTTTATCAATGGAATCGAAACGCCGCAATCCCTGTGCCGTAGTGAGGGTGTCCGGTGATTTGGACCCGAACTTACCTCTTTCCGTGGAATTTTTTTTTTGCTGCCCCGGCCATTCGCGGAGGATTTTTTTTTGAAATATCGATTCTTTGCCGTACCTTTGTACCTGCTTTCGAGCATCGGATTGAACTATGGTGTAATGGTAACACAGCAGATTTTGGTTCTGTCGTTCCTGGTTCGAGTCCAGGTAGTTCAACACTGTCGTTCGTAGCCGAAGTCGCTGCGACGGGAAAGGCCGGATTTCAAAATCCGGCCTTTTTGTTTTCGTGCATGGCACAAGCGGCGAATAGGCGCGTCGGATCCGATGTTTCAAACGCTTGATAATAAAGTATATAATCATCTTTGTTTTTGTTGGCGCATCCTTTTCTCATCGGGTTGCCGCTTTCGAAAGACGTTGTTGGGCGTGCCGTCGGATCATCGTATTTTTCCGAAAAGGTTTCTGCTTTTGCCTCTGCCGGGGTGGGCAGCACTTTCCTTTTCATTTAATCGCCCGTTACCACAATCGGGCCGGGCGACCGACAGACATCGGCAGCGCCATTTCCGGGAGCGGTGCGACTGACGGTATAGCTGCTTTTGTTTTTCCTTTGTTTCCCCGGATTTTGGAGAACCGGACCGTTCTCGGGTTTCGTCGTAGCCGTTATTGTCCGAGGGCCTGACGCCAACGCCTTTGCCAGCTGGTCGGGACAGGATGTTCCCCGGCCTTTGCAGTCGATGCCTTCGAGACGTGCGATCACGTCGGCAGCCTGCATCCCGCGCGTCAGCAGACCTATTCCCTGGGTATTCCCGTGACATCCGCCTTCGAAGCGGACGCTTTTGACGATATCTCCCTCCAATTCGATTTCGATGGATTTCGAACAGGTACCTTGTGTCTTATAAGTGAATTTCTTTGCCATTTCGAAAGAATTTCGTACGCAAATATACGAATAAATGGATATTTTCAGCGTCCGATGTGTCGGCGTGTGTGTTTCCGTGCGTGACCGGATCATGGCTTTGCGTATTCGAATCCGTCCCTCTTCTCCTTGAGCCTTCTTATTTTTCGGTTTTTTGATTCTGGCCGGCGGTTTGGTTTTGCTATTTATTTCGGGCGACGACCGGATAATCGTATGTAAAACTCCCCTTCCCGTGATCGGGAAGGGGAGTTCTCTTGTCTCAGTACTTTTTTATTTCTGCTGTTGCTGCTGCAGGTCGCTCGTGTCGGCGACGACCATGTTTTTGTCGATGCGGAGCGTGACGTTGCCGTCCACTTCGATCAGGAGGGTCGTCTCCTTGATCTCTTTCACTACGCCGTAAATACCGCCGGCCGTGATGATCTTGTCGCCTTTCTTAAGGCGGCCCGGAATTGAGCCATCTGCTTGCGTCGCTTCGATTCGGGGCGCCACATGAAGAAATACAGAACCAGAATCATCAGGCCGAGCATGATGAAGAGCGAATAGCCGCCGCCAGCCTGCGGTGCAGGAGCTGTTGCTTGAAGTAAGTTAATCATAGTTTTCTATTAATATTAATGTTTAGTCTTTTCTTTGGATCGGGACGAGCCGGGACAGGCGACGTGCCGAACTTAATTCTCGTTTTTTCTTCCGGACAGGACGCTTCCATCTGATCCTCGGCTGTTTCGATCATCGGTTGCTCTCATCTTTTCGGACCGGTAGCCTGTCTTTTTGCAAAGATTGCCGAACTGCCTCCTGTTCCTGCAAAGATAGTGAAAGCCGAGAAGAAAACGGGAGCTTGCTCGCAGTTTTTCCGAGGCGTATCCTATCTTCTGCAAAGATAGTCAAAGCCGGGTGTCGCACCAAATTATTCGAACGCTGGCGGCAGGTTCTGCCCGAACCGGTTCTTCCCGATCGAAACTCGCACGTACCGGGGATTCCTTCGAATATATCGGGGGATCCGTATTTCGGTTGCCTCCGTCGGATTTTCCGGTAAATATAGTTAAAATTTGCAGGAGTCGCAGCCGTTCGGCGCTCCTTTCCTGCGAATTAACAATTTCTTAATCGACAACGGCTTCGATGTAAATCCGTAACGGCTCCTCCGATCCCGACGCATAGAGTTTCAACAGTTTCATCTGCCAGCCGTGCTCGCCCCGCGAGTCGAACCGGACGCTGAACGGGATTTCCTCGCCCGGCTTCAGGGGCCGTCGGTCGAATTCCGGGGTGACACATTCGCACGAAACCTCGTAGCGGGTCACTACCCATGTCCGGGACGAAGTATTTTGCAGCCGAAACCGTTTGATGCCTGTTTCGCCGGAGTGGAGCCGTCCGAAACGGATCGTGTCCGAAGTACCTTCGGTGAGCGTTTCATCCGATATTTCGAGTGTCGGCCCACTCTGGACACTGCTCGTCCGGCGGGACTGACAGCCGATGACGAGGGCTACCAGCAATATGCAGAAAATGTGCCGCATCATATCAGTCCCCGTCCGGTTTTTTGAGTTTCCCTCTTCGGTCAGCGCCTCCACGATCTTATCCAGCACACCGTTGATAAACGTGCTGCTGCCGGGCGTAGAGTAGAATTTGGCGATATCGATGTATTCGTCGAGGGTCACTTTCACCGGAATCGAAGGGAAGGAAACCAGCTCGGTGATCGCCGTGGCCATAATCAGGTTATCCATGAAGACGATACGCTCCACGTCCCAGTTGCGCGTAAATTTTTCGATGTATTCCAGCCGCTCGTTGTAGTTGATGAGCGTCTTTTCGAACAGCGTTTTGACGAATTCGGCGTCCTCGTCGCTTTTGAATTCGGGCAGCATCTTCACGTCCGCGTGGGACTGGCGCATGTTGGAGATCGTGCGGATCACGAGCGTCAGAACGAATCCCAGGTCTCGCTCCAGAGGATCGACTGCTCTTCCAGTACGTCGTCCAGCATGGGACAATCCTGCAACTCCTTTTCGAAGAAGGTGGCCAGAAGCGCTGCGTCGGCTTTGAACGAACTTTCCGAAGCGCTCATGTAAGCCTGGAAATAGTCCGTCGCCGCGAGTTGGTTGTAAAGTGTGCGGATGAGTTCGGGATATTTGCTCCAGCCGAGTTTACGGGCTGCCATTCGGTCATTCACCGTGTCGCTGTCGGCGATCATACGGATCACGGCGTTGTCGATGAAGCGGGTGTTGGGGTGGAGGTCTTCGTAGGTCGGCAGCTTTTTCTGTTTGGCCAGCTCCTGACGTTGCTGGGCATAATGCGCCAGTTCGACCGGAAGGGTCATCATCTGGAAATAAAGGTCATAGGTCTTGTCGATCGAATTCATCATGTTCTTTTCCGACGCGATCATATTGTCCGAGTCGGATTTGAGATGCGCATATAGGGCCTTTATCGCCTTGATTCTAAGCTGTCTTCTACTTAACATATATTTTCAGAACTTTGCGGCAAACGGGAGTATCTGCCGTTTGTCCGGTTTGCTTCGTGTCGGGAGGCGTGCGGGCTGCTTGTAAAACGAAGTCGCGTTTTACCGGGCGCGGTTCGCCCCGATACGAAAATTACCGGACAAAGGTAGGAAAAAAAGCGCTTGCCGCAACCTTTTTGCGCTTCTTGGGGCATAAATAATCTTGTGTCCGCTCTTTCGGCAGGAGCTGCCGGGCCGATTCGTTGTCGTGCCGGTTTTTCCCGCCGCAGACCGGAATTCGGGATTGTTTGCTATCCATGTCCGCGGACCTTTCGCCCCGGCAAAGTGCGAATGAATTTGTCTTCGCTTTCGGTTTATCCTGAATCTTTGCCTTGTTCGCTTCGGCAAAATGCAAATAAATTTGTTTTTGCACTCGGCTTATTTGTATCTTTGACATAGTTATAGATAGGATGCGTCGAGAGAAAACTGCGAACAAGTTCCCGTTTCTCCCTGCTTTCACTATCTTTGTACCCTATGGAAGAGATAAGTCAGAAAGAAGGGGCTGCCGTTCGCCTGCCTTACGATGTGATCGTCGTCGGTGCGGGCGCTGCGGGTATGATGGCTGCGGGTACTGCCGCACGGAACGGACACAGGGTTTTGCTGCTGGAAAAGATGGAGAAATCGGGCCGCAAGGTGCGTATTACGGGCAAAGGCCGTTGCAACGTGACCAACGCCCGGCCGCCTGAGGAGTTCGCCGGACAGGTGCGTACCAATGCCGAGTTTTTTTCGACCGCTTTCGCCGAGTTCAACAACAAGGCTACGATCAGATTCTTCGAGCGGCTGGGCGTGAAGCTCGATGTCGAACGCGGCGAGCGGGTGTTTCCTCGAAGCGGCAAGGCCTGGGATATTGCCAACGCACTGCTGGAATATTGCGTGGACAACGGCGTGAAGATCGTTTATGATACTCGTGTAACCGAAATAATGACGCTCAACGGTCGGGTTTTCGGCGTGCGGTACGCAATAAACGGGGATTCGAGCGCAAGGAGGAGTGTCCGCGCGTTATCGTCGCCACGGGCGGCGTTTCCTATCCCGCCACGGGTTCGACCGGCGACGGCTACGTCTTTGCGGCCGATACGGGGCATGCGGTCGAACCGGTGCGGCCGTCGCTTACGCCGCTGGTGTCGTCCTGTCCCTGGATCAAAAATATGAACGGACTGTTGCTCCGGAATGTCCGTGCGACGCTCTGCATCGACGGCGAAGCCGTGCGCGAAGAGTTCGGCGAGCTGGGTTTCTCCGAGCGCGGCATCGAAGGCGCCGTGGCACTCCGTATGAGCCGGGATGCGGTGGACGCCCTGATCGACGGCAAGGGTGTCGGGCTGATGGTCGATCTGAAACCGGGGCTGACCGAGGAGATGTTGCGCGAGCGCATCGCCCGTGAGATGGCGGAGATGGGGCCCGAGGAGTTCTTCTCCGAATTGCTCCGCAAGCTCGTTCCGAAGGCGCTGGTTATTCCGCTTTCCGAAGAGGTCGGCGCCCACTCTAAAAATTACATCCGCAAGATTACGCCCGAGCAGATCGAACGGTTGGTTAAGCTCCTCAAGGGGATGGTTTTTCCGATTTCGGACTATGCGCCTTTCGAATATGCCGTCGTTACTGCGGGCGGTGTGAGCTGCGAGGATGTGAACCGCTATACGATGGAATCGCTCAAAGTCAAAGGACTCTATTTCGCCGGCGAGGTGCTCGATCTGGATGCCAACACCGGCGGGTATAATTTACAGATCGCTTTTTCGACCGGTCGTCTGGCCGGTATGCTCAAACAGTGAAACGGACCGGATGCAATCTACGCCGCCGCCTTCGCGGTATTTCCCGGCTGACCGACCGGCTCTCCCGGGCCCGTCATTTCCGGGGGCACGGCGTGCACTCGCCATTCGTTTACGGACTTGTGCGCGAGGCGTTTATGTTTCATAGGCTGCGCGACGGAGAGCACTGCCTTTACGATGCCCTGCGTCGGGTCGGAATCTTTCACCGGCGGGCGGTGCAGTTGCAGAACGCTTTTCTCTACTGCGGCTATCGGACGTTTGCGATAAGTGAAGGCAAAGCCGAACTTGTTCGGACTTTGCCGGATGCAGAAAACGAAAAAAAGTAATTCGACATTTGTGATCGACGAGGGCAGAGGTTGTTCGCAGGTTACGCCGGGGAGGGAAAACGAGGCGAAAAATTCGACTTTTGGCCTGAATTGTGCGGGTCCGTACGACATGGTGATCCTGACCCGGAATTTTCCGGCGGAGGAGTTGTCTGCTGCTGCGGCTCGGGCTGCCCGGACAGGAACGACGCTCTGTGTGATGAATCCCTATCACGGTAGCGCACGCGGCGAAGCGTGTCGTCGGATCGTCCGGGAGCATCGTTCGACGACGGTCGATAACCGGGGCTATTTGCTGGTATTTAACAATCATTTGCCGAAACAACATTTCAAGTTATGAAGATATATACGAAGACAGGCGACCAGGGAACCACTTCGCTGGTCGGGGGGGAACGGGTGTTCAAGACCGACGAACGGGTGGAGCCTACGGCTCGGTGGACGAATTGACCGCTTTCGTTGCCCTGCTTACGGACCATTTGCGGGGAGATGTGGGGTTGGAGCCCCGTGTTTGGGAGCTCGCACGCATTGCCTCCCAGTTGATGACTGTTGCTGCTACGCTGGCTGTGGGCGAAGGCGGAGCGGACAAGGTGAAAGGAATCGACGCCGAGGCTGTGAAGTTTCTCGAAGAGGCGATCGACCGTATGCAGGCTTCCGTGAAGCCGATTACCAAGTTCACTATTCCGGGCGGACATCGTGTCGTTTCGCTGTGTCATGTCTGCCGCACGGTTTGCCGTCGGGCAGAACGGGCGGCGCTTCGGGCCGATGCGAAGTATGGCGTCGCACCGGAGGTACTGATGTACCTCAACCGGCTGTCGGACTATTTCTATCTGCTGGGCCGCACGCTGACCGAATATTTCAGCGTGGAGGAAACCCTGTGGATTCCGTGACGGGATTTTATCGGTTTTTTTCGGAATTTCGTACGATCTGCCGAGGAGTTTTTTTTTTCGTGTGCCGTAAGGACCCGACTCGGCCGATGCGTTTGAAATGCCGTTGAGAAAGACGCGTCGGAAACGATCCGGCGGAGGCAGTGGCGGTGTGCGGATAACGGCAGTCGAATTCCTGAATTCGTGATGCGGACAGGGGCTGTCGATACATGGCCGCTTTCGATGCGATTCGGAAATAATCGTGTGCGGTTGCGGATCCGCCGAACATTGTCGGTCTTTGCGAAACCGCTCTTTCGGTCGAGGCCGGAATGTGCGGATCGTTTCCTATCGCTATGTTTGTTCAAAAAAAATGGCAGAAGAAATTTTTTATTCTTTTGATTTGTATTTCTCGCAGGATTTTATATATTCGCAACCTAATAATAAGGAAGCTGTATGTCAGCATGGACTTATTGTCTTGTGAGTTAATGATTTAAATTATTGCAGTTATGTATTGGACACTTGAGTTGGCATCGAAACTGGAGGATGCTCCCTGGCCGGCAACCAAAGATGAATTGATCGACTATGCCGTTCGCTCGGGCCTGCCGTTGGAAGTGCTCGAGAATTTGCAGGAGATCGAAGACGAGGGAGATATTTACGAATCGATCGAGGATATTTGGCCGGATTATCCTTCGAAGGATGATTTTCTCTTTAACGAGGACGAATATTAATTGTTCGCAAATCGGGTTGTTATACTTACCTGAAGCAGTCCGAGAGGGCTGCTTTTTTGTATGGAATTAGATCGTACCGGATTCAAAATTGACGATTGCTTTCCAATTTTTTATTTAAATTTGTATTGTTTGTATTGCTTTTCACGAAGCGAAGTAGAAAATTATGGGACGTACATTTGTAGAATACTCGCACCCAGACGTTTTTTGAAAAAATTCGTTTGATGATAATATCTAATTGTATAAACGTAATCTACAAAAACTATATCATAAGATATGAAAATCGATGCTAAAGTTCAGTCTATATCTAAATTGAAGGATTATTTCTTTTTAGTGCCTGATTATCAACGAGAATATGTTTGGAAACCCGATGACGAGGTCGAGCAGTTTTTGATCGATATTGAAAATGAATATAGTCCCGATGCAAAAGAGCAGCGTAATTATTTTTAGGATCTATCATCATTGTCAATAATGATAGATGTTTCGATGTCGTGGACGGACAACAGCGTTTGACAACTATTATGTTGTCTTTGTGTGTTTTCCGAGATTTATTAAAAAAGGAGACATTGAACAGCGCTCAGAAAAATTATTTACAGATTATAGAAAATCTACTTTATAACTTTGATATTGAATCGGGAGAGACCCGTGTACGCTTAGAATTGCAGTATGAAGAGAGTCATGATTATTTGACAGCCTTGATACAGGAGCAACCTTACAATGGAGTGCGATCCCCATCTATAGAGCGAATGCAGGATGCCTATACGAAAATACTTCGACACTTTCAATTATATGCCGGGATTGATGAGTTGATAGATTTTGCGAAATATTGCTTGACAAAGATAGAACTCGTTGTAATCGAATCTCAAGATTTGAGTAGTGCATTGAAAATTTTTCGAGACGATCAATCAGCGAGGGGCGGGATTGAATGCTATGGATTTGGTCAAAAATTTGCTGTTTAGTAATACCAAAGAGTCGGATTTTGCCAAGATAAAAGATATATGGAGGGAGATTATTCAAAATCTTCAGGAATGTTCTGAAGATCAAAAACCCCTACGATTTTTGCGATATTTTCTGAGTGCCCGATATTATAATGGTATCTTGCGAGAAGATGATATTTATAAATGGATTATATCTTCTGAAGGGAAACAGGCTACGCAATATGAAAAGCATCCGGTAGACTTTGCAAAGGAGATACGCTGTATGTCCAAACGGTATTCAGAACTTGTAAATGCCACTGAATTACAGCGGGATGGGTGCTTGTATCCTCACGTGACAAATATAGGCTTTATTAATAAATACAAATCCAGACAGCATTTGATCCTGTTATTGTCTTTGGGAAGCAATGCGGATGTGCCGGCAATCGAATATTTGGTCCAAACAAATAGAGAGTTTTTTCTTTTTCAGCTCGACCCTCAGGATCCAAGCCAAGACGAATGAATCCTTGTTTGTCCAATGGGCGGAGAAATTACGTAATCTTACGACGATAGATGAAATTGCCTGCGTGATAGAGAAAACGATGTTACCTTATTTGCTGGATAAGGTAGGGGTATTTAAAGCCGAATTCATAACTTTGAGTCATGGGGTTTATAATCCCTTGTATCGGTTGCGCTATGTATTGGGGAAGATAGAAAATACGGTGTTGGAAAAATTGCACAGCCCGGTCTGTGGACATCAATTTTATAATGATTTGCAAATAGAACATATTTTACCTCAATCACCGAAAAATGGAAGTATTCCACTGGAGTTTTTGTCCGAGGAGGAGTATTACTCCTATGTGTATCGATTGGGTAATGTCACGTTGATCGAAAGCATGATTAATCAGGCCGTGAATAATTATAATGATTTATCGACAGATCAATGGTTTTATGACAAGCAGTCGGAGTATGGCAAATCGTCTGTTTGTCTGACGAAATTACTCGATAGTAAATTTTATATCGGAGTAAATACAGCCTTGAATCGATTCAAAATGATTTCCAATACAATTTTACCGGTTGGAACAAGTCGTCTGTTGAGGCGAGGCAAAAATATTATTGGAGTTGGTGTTCGATACGTGGAGAATTAACGATTTAAGATTGGATCGGGTAAAATGAACTTAAAATGGATGAGGATTCCGGCTGCTGCTTATAATGGTTTTTTCCGGATTGCCGGCGGATGTCGATCCGGCCGGAATCATTTATTTGTGTTGCTTTTCCGCGATATAGAACAGGTCGAAGCAGTCGTCCGCTACCGGTCCGATGCGGTAGTCTTCCATGGTGATCGAACGGGTCAGGGAGTCGTTGTCCCGGAGTAGGCGTCGGCGGTTGAGGCGGTTGAGCAGGTCGTAGGGGAGTTGCAGCATCCACCGGGGCAGCCGGTGTTGTAGGTCGAGCACGTCGAAACGGGTGATGCGCCGAACGCCTTGGCGGTTTTTTCGTAGTATTCCATGATCCGTTCATTGCCGAAAACGCCGAGGGCCTCCACTGACGCAAAGGCGCTGCCGAGCAGGTTGCGGAGTTGGTCGGGATTGTATTCCCTGACGTGCCAGGGGTTGCGTGTCAGCGTCATGCGGATATTGGGGGTGGTCAGGATGAACTTGCCGCCCGGACGTAGTACGCGGTGCACTTCCCGTACCAGTTCCATGTCGTGTTTGATGTGTTCGATCACCTGAAAGGAGATGACGTAATCGAAGCTGCCCGACGGCAGGTCGAGAGGGGGAACTACGGCTTGCCGCATCTCCACGTGCGGGAACGGAGGCCGTTCGCCCGCAGGTTCGATTTTGTCGAGCGTGAGAAAGCTGGAGGCGTGGGGAGCGACTATTTCGATGCCGTAACCCGTGCCCGTACCTATTTCGAGTACGTCGCCGCTGATTCGCCGCGCCGCCTCGTGATAGGCCAGTTGCGAACGTTGGAATACGTAGTTGTCCGATATGTCGCGCGATACGCGCTCTGCCGTGAGTATTTTAGCCATTGTGCCCGGTCAGTTTTACACCGTTCTGCGTGATTTCCACCGCGCCCCGCTTGAGAAGCATGCCCAGCGAGCGTTTGAACACTTTCTTGCTCATCTGCGTCCATGCAGCGATTTCCGCCGGATCGCTGTCGGTCGTTCGAGGGGAAGCGAACCGCCGTTTTCGCGGATCATCGAAAGCAGCGTTTCCGCCGAATGGCGCACTTCGGCGACTCCCTGCTGTTGCAGGCTGACGTCGATGCGGTTGTCTTCCGTGATGCGTGTCACGTATCCTTGCAGACGGTCGCCCACACCGATGCGGCGGAAGAGCTGATTGCGGTAGATCATGCCCCAGTGACGGTTATTCACGATCACCCGATAGCCGATCGGGGATTCCGAAGCCACGAGCAGCGAAACCTCTTCGCGGGGCTTTACCGTGATAACGTCGTTATTGACGTAGCTTTTGAATTTCATGGTCGCCACGCAGCGCCCCGTTACCGAATCTACATACAGGTAAACCAGGCAGTTCCGTCCGGCCAACACGCCTCCCTGCTGGTTGCGGTTGGGCAGGAACAGGTCTTTGCCCGCGAGTCCCCAGTCGAGGAATGCGCCGTGCAGGTTCTTGTCCACTACGCGCAGGAATCCCGCTTCTCCTTCGCGCAGCTTCGGCGTTTCGGTCGTGGCGACCAATCGGTCTTCCGAATCGTGATAGACGAATACTTCGAGCGTATCGCCGACCTTGTTGGCCAGAGAAACATAACGGTTGGGTAGCAATACTTCGTTCTGCTCGTCGTCGATCAGATAGAGTCCGTAGTCCGAGATGCGGTTTACGGTGAGGGTTTGTGTGCGTCCTGCTTTGAGCATAATGGGTGTTTTATCTTGACAAAAGTACGTTTTATTTTTGCCGAAAGCAATTTTTGAGCGAAGTTCCTGGGGGCGGTGGGGTCGGTTCCGGAATATTTCGTCTTGTCGTGAGATGCGATGTGGTTCGGAATTGAATTTTCATTTGTACCGGACTTTTCGTATATTTGAAAATAGGATAACGCAGGTTATAAATTGGGAGGCTGTATAAAGTATATTTATGGGGTGTATGGGATTAGGTAAAGGAATCTTTCCTTCGGAAAATTTAATATTTCAAGCATGTATAGTTTTATTTGAAAATGTTGTAAATCAGGTGTTTGATAATTAAATAGTTTTATGATACTAACTTTATTTATTCTTACTGCGATAAGTCTTTTGCTATTTTATAATATAGACTATAAATATTATAAAAAGCATGGAGAATGGGATGAAAGAGGTGTGTATGGGCCATTTATGGGATTATATATGGCTGCTGGTACATTTGTGTTAGCTGTTGCTCTTCTTCTTGACAAATATTTAGGATAATCGAACGAAAAGAAGCGAGTAGCGGGAAATTTTATTTTAGTAAAAAACGAATGGCGATATGGAACTGAAAGTGGCTTTGTGTCAATTCGACATGGTGTGGGAAGATACGGCGGCCAATTTGCGGACGGCCGGGAGAATGGTTGCCGAAGCGGATGCCGATCTGGTGATTTTGCCCGAGATGTTCGCTACGGGATTCGAGACCGATCCCGGTCGGGTCGCGCAACCGATGTCGGGTGAAATCGTGCAGGAGATGACCCGCTGGGGCCGGACGCGGGCAAGGCCGTCGCTGGCAGTCTGATCGTCGAAGAGGAGGGGCGCTATTACAACCGTCTGCTTTTCATAAAACCTTCGGGCGAGCGGGTGCAGAGCGACAAGCGGCATCTCTTCTCCATCGGCGGCGAAGGAGCTATTTTTGTCCGGGACGGGAGCGGGTCGTCGTCGAATACGGCGGCATTCGTTTCCTGCTTCAGGTTTGCTACGACCTGCGCTTTCCCGTATGGAGCCGCTGCCGGAACGATTACGACGCTATTATTTACGTCGCTTCGTGGCCTGCGGGCCGCCGTGACGTGTGGCGGACGCTGCTCCGGGCCCGGGCGATCGAGAACCAGGCCTACGTATTGGGGGTGAACCGTACGGGGGACGACCCCCGGCTGCATTATTCGGGCGATTCGGCCGTGATCGGCTGTAAGGGAGAAACCCTTGCCGAAGCAGGGGAGGGGCAGAGGCTTTTGACCGCACGGCTCGATATGGACGAGCTGCGTCGTTTCCGCGAGAAATTTCCCGCCTGGCGCGATGCCGACGATTTCGATCTGAAGTGATCGGATGTTCCTCGATGATCGGCAGGACAGTTGGCTGTTTCAGCGCTTTTCGTTAAATTTGTTTCAGGAGATGTTTGTTTCCCGGGAAATGATTCTATTTTTTCCGTTTTTCTTGCTTAGGTCGTTTATCGGTGAAGTGGCCGGAGTCTCTTTCGCAGTGAAAAAAATGATATATATTATTCTCCATGAAAACGACATGCCTTTTATTGACTTTGTTATTTGTGATCGGATTGACGGCCTGCTCTAAATCCGACGACCCTTTGCCGGAGAAGGTGTTTCAGGATGTAAACAAGACGGCAGAAGATTATATCGGCGAACTTAACCCGAATTTGTATTATAACTTTTTCCGGTTTCAGAATGACAGCGATCACACGTTGTATTGGGGCATCAATACAAAATTTTCGACAATAATGGGTCTTTATTATTGTCGTCCCGGACAGCAGGCTACGGATCTGATAACGATGGAATACTATCCGGGATTGCATGATTATGACATTTTAATTGACAATTTAATGGCTGTAGGGTGGATTGAGTTTTATTTCGATCTTCCTGCTCCTGATGATTTGCCTGATTGGAGAGTTCCGAATGAATTTCAGGATACGTGTGCGATGTATGTTTTTACAGCTTTGGAGCCGAACAGTCCGAAAAAGACTCCCAAAGATCCTTCACAATGGAAATTTGAGAAGTTCTCCGATCATAGCGTCCGCTGGACGTACCGTGTCACGAATGCGGATTATGACGAAGCGGTGCGACAGACCGAAGAACGCTGGGCCGAAAAAGACGACGGGGAGTAATAGGAGAGAAGATGTCTTGCGGCGGTCCGCAGGACCTGAAAGACTGGCGCCCGGAATATTGATATTCCGGGCGCTGAAGTGTATGATTTCCGTTTTTCCGCCGTTACAAAAGGGAGCTAAAGATCCGTTTCGTCCCAGCCGAGGATCTTGCAGAAGTCGTACTCCTCGGGGTTGGACAGGTATTGGCGTGCCGCTTCGTAGTCGGGCGGGGTAATAGCCATCAGGATATTATCTACTACGGCTTTGAAGCGGTCGGACGAGATGTCCACCATGCGGGGCAGGATCTTGCCCGTCGCGGGGTCTTGCAGGTCTTTCAGGTAGAGGGGTTCGACGTTGCCGCAGCCGTCCACATAGACCATGCAGCCCGTCTTGCCTTCGCTGAAGAGCTTGTAAACGCCGATACCCAGCTCCGAGCAGTACGTCAGGTCGTATGCCACCGGCGTCTGCCCCCGGATTTCGTAACCCAACTCCACGGGGCGGGTCTGTACGTTGAGTTTCAGCTCCGCGAGCCGTTGGTCGAGCAGCATGCTGAAGAAACAGGCTTTCGACACTTTGCCCAGTTCGGGATGACCGTGCGCGTCGTAGGTGAAGTGAATGCCGCACGAGGAGAGTTCCGCCTCGCTCAATTCGTGGAACACGCCTTCGGAGATGACCGCCGCGCCGTAGTCCATGCCGACGATCCGGCGCTTGACGATGGACGAAACCATCAGACGGATGATCTTGTCGATGGTGATCGGCGTTTTTGTTGAACATTTCGGGAATGACGATCATCGGGTAGTGGCACGCCTCGCCGATACCGAAGGCCAAGTGTCCGGCGCTGCGGCCCATCGCCGACATGACGAACCAGTTGCCGCTGGTGCGGGCATCGACATAGACGGCCCGGGCGATCACCGCACCCTTGTCTTTGGCCGATTCGTAGCCGAAGGTCGGTGCACAGTCGGGCAGCGGAAGGTCGTTGTCGATGGTTTTCGGGACGTGTATGTTGGCGATCGGATGACGCTTTTCTTCCAGAAATTTGGCCACGCGGTTGGCCGTCGATGCCGTGTCGTCGCCGCCGATGGTCACCAGCAGCTTGATGTTGTTCTCGGTGAAGAACTGCCAGTTGAAACGCTTCTCGAAATCTTCGTCCGAAGGTTTGAAGCGGCTCATGCGCAGGAACGAACCCGCGAGGTTGAAAATTTCGTCCGCTTTGAGGAAGGTGATGTTCTCCGTGGCGGGCGCTTCGCGGAAGAGCCCTGTGAAACCTTTGTGGAGTCCGATGACGCTGTATCCCTTCTGCAGGAAGGTTTTTGCCACGCTGCCCACTACCGTATTCATGCCCGGTGCCGGGCCGCCGCCCGTGAGAATGGCGATCGCTTCGTTTCGTTTGGTCATATCGTATCTGATTTTATAGCTCTTTGACAGCACGAAATTAACGTGCCGAAAATACAATTATTTCGTCCGTGCCGGAAATATGTGGCTCCTCGAGGGAGCCTCCATACGTTCTCGGGAGTAATGAAATGGATTACTCGATTACGGTGACGTTTATAGCTTGTTCGCCTTTAGCTCCGTTTCCAAGTTCGAAAGCGACTTTCTGTCCTTCGTTCAGCGTTTTGAAAGAATCGGATACGATGCCTGAAAAATGTACGAAGACCTCTTTGCCGTCTTCGCGGGTAATGAATCCGTAGCCTTTCTTGCTATCGAACCATTTAACTTGACCTGTCATAAATGAATATTGATTAAAAATGTATCAGCAAAGAAAGGTAAAAAGTGTTGATTCTCAAAATTTTTTTTCGCAATTATTTTTGCACTGTTTTTTTTGTTCCTCGAAAAAATAAGTTATATTTGTTCATCCGTATTATCTGTAAAAAGTTTGAAAAGCTATGGGCAAGAAAGTAAAATGGGCACTATTGACGATGCTGGGTTTTGCAACGGCTTGTTCGACAGTGAAGAACGCTCCTCAGGGAGAGCCGCAGGACCAGGCTCCGGATTCGGCCCGGGTCGAAAGACAGATCCGCCTGATGTACGGCGTGCGTCCTCCGGTACCTGTCGAGGAGGTCGAACGTCAGCAGGCCATCCGTGAGAAGACAGCCCGCAAGGAGGTTAAAAAGGCACAACGGGCCCGTGAGAAAGAGGCTCCGGCTTCCAAAAACGAATAATCGCCGATGACGGGACGAAAGCTCGGGTTGCGCAAGCGTATCGGGCTGCGCCTTTTTTCCGATCTTTATGCGGAGAAGATCGCCGAACACAAGCTGCGTACGCTCTTTTGGGAGTGTACGCTGCGTTGTAATTTGGCGTGCCGTCACTGCGGCAGCGACTGTCGGGTCGATCCCGGCGTGCCGGACATGCCGTTGGCGGATTTCCTGAAGGTGCTCGATGAGGAGGTTACGCCCCACAACCGCCCGGAAGATGTCTTGTTGATCTTTTCCGGCGGAGAGGTGCTCGTGCGCAGCGATCTGGAGGAAGCCGGCCGGGAGGTTACCCGCCGGGGCTATGCCTGGGGGATGGTGACCAACGGTCTGGCGCTCGACGCCGACTGCTTGCGAAGTCTGATGGATGCGGGGCTGAGATCCATTTCGATCAGTTTCGACGGCTTTGAGGACGCTCATAACTACATCCGACGCAATCCCCGCAGTTTCGGGAAGGCGCTCGACGCGATCCGGTTGATCGTGAGGGAACCCCGCTTGACCTACGACGTGATTACGTGCGTCACCTCGCCGATGGTCGCCCGGCTCGGAGAGTTCAAGGAGCTGCTGATCGCCGAGGGGGTCAAGTACTGGCGTATTTTCTCGATCTTCCCCGTCGGCCGGGCCAAGGACGATCCGACGCTCACGGTTACCGACGCACAGTTCCGCGAGGTGCTGGAGTTCATAAAGCGTACCCGTAAGGAGGGACGCATCGACTTGAGTTACGCCTGCGAAGGCTTTCTGGGCGGTTACGAAGGCGAGGTGCGGGACGATTTCTACCAGTGCGCAGCCGGGGTTTCGGCTGCCTCGATCCGGGTGGACGGGGCGATTTCGGGCTGTACCTCCATCCGGGCCAATTTCCATCAGGGGAATATTTACCGGGACAGTTTCTGGGACGTGTGGCAGAATCGCTTCGACAAGTTCCGCGACCGCGAATGGGCCCGCAAAGGGGAGTGCGCCGATTGCAAGATGTGGCGTTTCTGTCTGGGCGGCGGTATGCACCTGCACGACGACCAGGAGCATCTGATGTACTGCCACTACAAGCGATTGCAATAGTCGGAAACACAATAGGAGAGAGACTGTCTAACAGGTCCCTGAAATTGAAAATCGTCCCTGTCAGAGATCATTCCGACGGAGCATTAAAATCGGACTTGTTAAACAGCCTCTCTTTGCGTTATGTCCGGTGAGGCGGAGCGGTTTTTTCCCGGTTCGGATGTTCCGGTCTTATTCGAGCTTATGTACGAAGCTCTTCACTTCCTTGCGTTCCCGGGGCAGCGTTTCCCGGGTGCGGAACGGCTCCGCCAGCCGGTTGGCCGGGCCGGGATAGCCGAGCGTCATCATCGTTACAGGCTCGATCTTTTCCGTGTCGAGGCCCAGCAGCCGGGTGCAGGCTTCCACGTCGAATCCGGCCATCTGATGCAGTTGCATACCCATCGAGGCGGCTTGCAGGGCGATCGAGATGTTCGCGGCGCCCACGTCGTGCATCCAGTGCCGGTTATAGACATCCGTCCCGGAAATTCTTGTATCCGCACGGAACCAGCAACACCGAGCGAG
>OKWF01000033.1_pt1 | contig 19651 bp, 15 predicted proteins | sample 1607031 | NCBI WGS metagenome assembly OKWF01 (sample SAMN04414079, study PRJEB24778) | human gut metagenome | material: faecal | host: Homo sapiens | reverse complement strand
CTACGAAGTGGCTGGGCGTCCAGAAGAACGCTAACGCCGAACGAAATAAAGAAGGCCTACCGCAAGGCTGCCATTCAGTATCACCCGGACAAGAATCCGGGCGACAAGCAGGCCGAGGAGAAATTCAAGGAGGCAGCAGAAGCCTACGACGTGTTGTCGAACCCCGACAAGCGTGCCCGTTACGACCAGTTCGGGCCATGCCGGCATGAGCGGCGCGGCGGGCGGCGGAGGCGGTTTCGGCGGCTTCAGCGGCGGCGGCTTCTCGATGGAGGATATTTTCTCGCAGTTCGGCGATATTTTCGGGGGTCATTTCAGCGGCGGAAGTTATCGGACCTCTTCGAGCGGCGGCCGTCGCGTAAGCGTGGTACGGATATCCGTGTGCGGGTGAAGCTCTCCCTGGCGGAGATCGCTGCCGGAACGGTCAAGAAGCTCAAGATCAACAAGCAGATCGCCTGTCCTAAATGCGGAGGTACGGGAGCCAAGGACGCCAACTCCTATTCGACTTGTTCGACCTGCAACGGAGCGGGGTATGTGAATCGTGTCGAAAATACCTTTTTCGGTCGGATGCAGACCCAGAGCGTGTGTCCCACGTGCGGCGGTACGGGCAAGGTGATTACCAATCCCTGCGACGAGTGCAAGGGCGAAGGGACGATCAAAGGCTCCGAGGTGGTGGAGATTCGGATTCCGGCCGGTGTGGGCGATGGAATGGTATTGACGGTGTCGGGCAAGGGAAATGCGGCTCGTCACGGCGGTGTGAACGGTGATTTGCAGGTGGTGATCGAGGAGGAGCACAATCCGGAACTGGTACGCGATGGCAACGACCTGATCCATAATTTGAATATTACGGTTCCGACGGCTTTGCTCGGCGGTTCGGTCGAGGTTCCGACGGTCGATGGCCGGGCGCGGATCAAGATCGCGCCGGGTACGCCTGCGGGCAAGGTGTTGCGGCTGGCCGGCAAGGGCTTGCCCGACGTGAACGGTTACGGACGCGGCGATATACTGGTCGTGGTGGATGTTACGGTCCCCGCCAAGCTCAATGCCGAGGAGAAGCGGTTGGTGGAGCAACTGGCCGCACAGCCTTCCTTCCAGCGGGCCGAGGCGTCCAAAGGACACAACATTTTCGACAGGATGAAGAGTTTCTTCCGGTAATCTACGGTCGAAAAGTCAGATCTCCCGGAGTGACATGGCTGGTTATTCCGGGTGTTTTTCGTATCTTTACCGAAGAAATAACCGGTTTGGACGGCTGCATTCCGATCGGGCGAAACACGATGTGTTGCCGGCTCCGTATTTTTTGCGGATGACGATGAAGCGTGCCGGTGCGATTCGTCGATTCGGAGCCTTGTGTGGACCGCTGCTGTCTTTACCTTAAAAAACAGAATTTTATGTCCGGTTTTACGCCGTTTAAGAAACACGCCAATAAATTCAACTACCTGCCGCGTTACTACGATCCCGAGAAAGAGGAGCGCGACCGGCGTCGTGCCGAGCTGCGCGGCGAACGGGCCGAGGATGCGGGCAAAGAGTATAAGCCGGGACAGTATATCCGTACGCAAAGCCAGGCCCGGGCAGCCCGCCGCCGCGAAGAGATGTCGCGAGGCTCCGGCCGTATGTGGATGATGGTCGTACTGGTCGTGCTGGTGCTTTTGTTCTTGGTGTTCGGCTATCCGCGTGTGGTCGCGTTCATTTCCGACATGCAGAAACCCAAAACCCCGCAGACCGAGGAGTTCAATCCCTACACTCCGATTACGGTCGTCCCTAACGATTATGAGGAGTAATGGCTGATCGTATCAAATTACTGCCCGAGGTCGTTGCGAACCAGATTGCCGCCGGTGAGGTGGTGAACCGTCCGTCGTCGGTGGTGAAGGAGATGATGGAGAACGCGATCGATGCCGGAGCCCGCAGCGTGAAGGTCAATTTCCGAGACGGCGGCAAGGAGCTGATTCAGATCGTGGACGACGGTTGCGGCATGTCGCCCATCGACGCCCGCATGGCTTTCGACCGGCATGCTACCAGCAAGATCTCTTCGCTGGACGATATTTATGCGCTCAAGACGTTCGGCTTCCGGGGCGAGGCGCTCGCGTCGATCGCCGCCGTGTCGCAGGTGGAGCTGCGTACGCGCCAGGCGGAGGATGAAGTGGGTACGCTCACGACGGTCAATGGCGGTGAGTTCGTTTCGCAGACCCTCGCGGCTTGTCCTGTGGGGTCGCAGTTTTATGTGCGCAATCTGTTCTACAACGTGCCTGCCCGCCGTAAGTTCCTCGAAAAGAGTACGACTTCCACGGGGCAGATCAAGTCCGAGTTTCAGCGGGTCGCGCTCTGCAATCCGCAGGTGGGGTTCGAATTGCTGATGAACGATCAGCCGCTCTATCGGTTGCCCGCTGCTTCGCTGGCTTCGCGGATCGTCGATGTGGTGGGGCGTCATATCAAACAGAACCTGCTGGAAGTCGATGCCGACACGTCGATCGTGCGGGTGACGGGCTTCGTGGGCCGTCCCGCTGCCGCCAAGAAGAGCAATAGTTCGGAACAGTATCTTTTCGTGAACGGGCGTTATTTCCGCTCCCCCTATTTTTTCAAGGCGATCCTGAAGGCTTACGAGAAGCTGATTCCCGATGCCTGTTCGCCCTCCTATTTTCTCTACCTGACGATCGACCCTTCGCGGATCGACGTCAATGTCCATCCCCAGAAGACCGAAGTCAAGTTCGCTGACGAAGAGGCCGTGTGGCAGATCATCAACGCTGCCGTGCGGGAAACTCTCGCCAAGACGGGAGCGGTGCCGCTCATGGATTTCGATCAGACGGACAGCGTCGAGATTCCGGTGCTGACCAAAGGGGCCGTTTACCGTGAACCCAAGGCGATGTCGAACGAGAGTTACAACCCTTTTCGTGCGGATTACGCTTCCGATGTGTCGGAACGGATGCCCGACGTGGATTTTTCGGGCTTCGACGCTCCTTACGACGGGGAGATGCCTGCCGGAAAGGGTGTGGGGGCGGAGGATCGATACGACGAGATGATCCCTTCTGCCGGGTTCGCTCCGACCGAAATGGAGTTCATTCCTTCTGCCGGGGAACCGGTGCAGCAACGGCTGATGGATGGCCCTGCGGCTTGTTTCAGCGGTGTGACGGTGCTCGGCAACGGGTATGCCTCGGCGCTGTACGGCGGCAAGTGGGTGGTCGTGGACCTGCGCCGGGCGCGGGAACGGGTGTTGTACGACAATTACCTGCTGCTCCTGACCAACGGATCGTCGGTCAGGCCAGCAGCTTCCTTTTCCCGGAGCGTCTCGCGTTTTCGGAAAACGAATATGCGTTGCTCGAGGAGAATGCGGTCGATTTCGCGGCGTTGGGTTTCGACCTGGAGTTTTGCGGCGGCGGAGCGTCGAGGTAAAGGGCGTTCCGGCCGACATTCCGCACGATACGATCGACCGGTTGATTTACGAATTGCTGCAGGAGTTCGCCGTGCCTGTGGACGTTCAGGCATTGCGGCGCGAGAAGATCGCCGCTGTCATGGCTTGCAGCGGAGCCCGCAGCATGTCCCGTACGATTTCGACGGAGGAGGCCGAATCTCTGCTGGGGCAGCTCTGCGAAGGCGGGAATGTCAGCTTCACGCCTTCGGGCAAGGCGGTCATGGCCGAAATCACACTGGAAGAAATCCGCAATAAACTTGGTTGAGAGGTTGCCGGAAGGGATATAATCGTTACATTTGCATCTAAATCTTACTTTGTCTATGAATAATAGCCGCTATTTTTCTTCGACGCCTCCCGTAGTGCTGAACCTGATTATCATCAATGCGTTGATGCTTCTTGCGACCGAGCTGCTGCCTGTCGGGAACAGAATCGTCGGGGCGCTGGCGCTTTTCAACGTCGAGAGTCCGTTGTTCCATTCCTACCAGTGGTGACTTATATGTTTCTGCACGGTGGATTTTCCCACTTGTTTTTCAATATGTTCGCCTTGTGGATGTTCGGTCGTACGCTCGAATACGAGTTGGGGTCGAAGCGCTTTCTGACCTACTACATGGTGTGCGGCGTCGGTGCCGGGGTGTTGCAACTGTTGGTCGGCTGGCTGGAATACCGCTATGGCAATGTCGGTATGATGGCCCTGATGGTGCCGACGGTCGGAGCTTCGGGTGCCGTGTTCGGTCTGCTGCTTGCTTTCGGCGTAATGCACCCCAATGCGGTCATCATGCTGCTCATTCCGCCGATTCCGATGAAAGCCAAGTGGTTCGTGGTCGTGTATGGCGTGATCGAACTTTTCTTCGGCATTTCGGGCCGGATGGACGGTGTCGCCCACTTCGCCCATGTCGGCGGTATGTTGTGGGGATTCCTGCTGCTCTATTATTGGAAACACAAAGGGGTGATCCGCTATTGATCGATGAGCAGGGAGTATTACGACGATTACAGACACGGTGCTTCCCGGAAACGTCGGAAAAGTTTGCCGGGCAGCGTGTTCAACGGGGTGATGGCTGATCCTTTCGGTCCGCGGACGGGTGCGGCCATGATCGTAACGCTGCTGGCGCCGTTCGTGCACCCGGGGCGAACCTGGATTTTTCCGGTGCTGGGGTTGGTCGCTCCGGCGGTTTATGTAATCACCCTGCTGGTGACGTTGTACTGGATCATTCGGTGGCGGTGGCGCATTGCCCTTCCGCTTGTCGTACTGTTGCTGGCGGGCCTTTTCAAGGTGCCGCTCTTCCTGAAGCCGGAGTTGCGCCGTCATTACGGCGAAGAGACGAGCTTCGGCCGAGGGGTGATCACCCTGCTGACTTTCAATGTTCGCAGTTTTTATAACGACCGGGGACAGTGGAGTTTCGACGGGGTGACGGAGGTGATCCGCCGTGTGAATCCCGATATTGTCTGCTTACAGGAGTTCAACCGTACCTCGAGCAAGGCCGAAGAGTTGGATTCGCTGTTATCCGATTACGATCGTACGGTGGTTATGGAGGGGAACAGACGGGATCCTGTATTTCCGCTGGCGCTTTATACCAAATACCGGATCCTCGGAAAATCTCATTCGATATTGGGTCCTATGAAGCAGGACGGCAGTCGGTATGGGTGGATCTGCTGGTGGGGGACGATACGATTCGGATCTTTAACAACCACTTGCATTCGACCGCAATTACCGTGCATGACGATAAGTATCTTTCGGAGCATCAGTTTCTTACGGATACCGCTGGCGGAGCGAAAATCAAGAATATCTTCCGCAGGTTCCGCGACAACAGCATGTTGCGGGCGGCACAGGCGGACACGATCGCTCGGGCGATCGCTGCGACTCCGGGCTGTAAGATCGTTTGCGGTGACTTTAACGATACGCCTATGTCCTATACCTATCGGGTGATGGCACAAGACCTCGACGATGCTTTCCGGGCGAGCGGTAAGGGGTATTCCTATACCTTTCGCGGATTCATGGATGTTTTGCGGATCGATTACGTCCTCTATTCCGAAGATTTGGAGTGTCTCGATTACCAGGTTTTGTACGATGTGGATTTGTCGGATCACTATCCGGTCGTGGTCCGGTTGAGGCCGGTCAAAAGATAGTTGTTGTTATGATTTTGGATTCATTGAGAAACTGGGCTTTTTATTGCGGGGCCGATTCCCGGTTGAAGCGGGCGTTGGAATACCTCGCTGCGGCCGATTTGAATACTCTTGAGCCGGGGCGGTACGAGATCGAAGGAGCTGAAATTTTTATGAAAGTGACAGAAGGGGAGCTCAAACGGGAAGAGGAGGCTTCGCTGGAGGTGCACGATAAATATATCGACGTACAGGTATTGATTGCCGGCGAAGTCGAAACGATGGGTTGGCGGGAGCGTCGGGAGTGCCGTGTTCCCCGGGGGCCTTTCGATGCGGAAGAAGACATTCGGTTTTTTGCAGACCGGCCGCAGCTTTTCGTCGGGATCAGGCCCGGACAGTTCGTCGTTTTCGGTCCCGAGGACGCCCATGCTCCGATGATCGGTCGGGGACGGATCAAAAAGGCGGTCGTAAAGGTGATGAAATAGGGGCTTGTGCCGCGGTCGCAAGACTCAGAAAGAGATAGAAACTAAACAGGGACGGTGCCAATGACGGCACCGTCCCTGTTTATTGCGGACGAATCGGGATTTTCTACCGGATTTTTTCGGCAATGGCTTTGGCAAGTGCCGTGCAGCATTGTGCCCCCTGATCGTCGTATCCCTGTTTCATTTCTGTCGGCTGGCAGATGGCCTCCCATTTCATTTTCTGGGCGAATTCTCCCAGCAGGCGTACCGCTGCTCCAGCCCAGGTATAGGAGCCGAAATAGGCGAATTTCCGGCAGGGAATGCAACGTTCGCTGATTTTTTGCAGCAGGGACCCGACTTCGGGGAAGAGTTCGCCGTTGTAGGTCGGAGAACCCACGATCAGCGTGTCGTATTTGAAAATGTCGCGGATGACATTCGAAATGTCGGCATACGAAAGGTTGTAAACGATGATGTTTTTTACACCCTGTACGGCCAGCTCCCGAGCGATTTTCTCGGCCATCTGGGCCGTATTGCCATACATCGAACCATAGGCGATCACCACACCCGGTTCGCCTTCGTAGCGACTCAACTGATCGTAGCTACCTATTACGCGCCCGATTTCCTGCTGCCATACGGGGCCGTGCGTCGAGCAGATCGTTTCGATGGGAAGGCCGCTCAGTTTTTGGAGGGCTTTCTGTACGGGGGCGCCGTATTTGGCCCACGATGCAGGCGTAGTAGCGGCGCATCTCGTCCCAGAAATGGTCCAGCGAAAGCTGGCTGTCCAGGATACCGCCGTTCAGGGCACCGAACGTGCCGAACGCATCCGCCGAGAAGAGTACCTTGTGTTCGGGGCAATAGGTGACCATCACTTCGGGCCAGTGAACCATCGGCGCCATATAGAACGAGAGGTTTTTTTGGCCGAGCGAAATGCTTTCGCCCTCTTTGACTTCCCGGGTGAGGGTATGGATGCCGTAATATCCGTCGAGCATCTGAAGGGTTTTGGCATTGCCCACGATCTGCATCTCGGGGTAGAGCAGGCGCAGGGTTTTGATCGAAGAGGAGTGGTCCGGCTCCATGTGATCGACCACCAGGTAATCGATCGGCCGGTCTTTCAGGATCGCGCGGATATTGTCGATGAACTGTTCGCCGAACGATACTTCGACCGTGTCGATCAGAGCGACTTTTTCGTCGATGACCAGGTATGAGTTGTAGGAAACGCCGTAAGGAAGCGACCACAGCGATTCGAAACGGGTCGTGGTGCGGTCATTGACGCCGACGTAGTGTATTCCGGGTAATATTTCTGTAAAAGCCATAAATTGTTTAGGTTTTGATTCGGCGCGAAGATACGAAAAAAATCGTTTCGATCCATTGCTGCCGAATTTTATATATTATAAGGTGTCGAATAAGAGCGGGGTGTAAAACCGGTATTTTTCCGCTGCTTTGTCGGGCGAATGGCTTTTCCGCGCCGTTTTTGTCGCAAGTCAGATCTTAAATTGGTCAATATGGGATTTGAAAGGAGATAAATCCGAATATACGTGCTTTTTTTGATTATTTTGAATACGGTTATTTGCTTACGAAGCAATTAATTTCTATATTTGCTCGGAACTTTTTTATTTCAAACTCAATTTTTTAAATTAACGCTTATGATTAAGAAAATTGTACTATCGTTAATTACTGTACTGAGTTTCTGTTCGTTGGCTCTTGCGCAAAACAAGCAGGTGACGGGTACGGTTACCGATGAGAAGGGAGAACCTATCATCGGTGCTACGGTTGTGGCAGAGGGTACGTCTGCCGGTACGACGACCGGAGGAGACGGGCAGTTTACATTGACGGTTCCCGCCAATGCGACGCTCTCGATCTCTTTTATCGGTTACGAAACCCAGAAGGTGAGCGTAGCCGGTAAGACGCATATCGACGTGACTCTCGGGGAAGAGGCTACGGGCATCGAGGATGTCGTGGTGATCGGTTATGGTACGGGTAAGAAGATCGGTTCGGTGATTGGTTCTGTAGATCAGGTGAAGTCCGAGAAGATCGAAAACCGTCCCAGCACCAACGTCGTGGACGCTTTGCAGGGTCAGGTAGCCGGTCTTCAGATTATGACCGGTAACGGTGAGTTGACTTCGACTTCTTCGATCCGTATTCATGGTCTGGGTTCTATGGGTGCCGATACGTCGCCGCTGATTCTGTTGGACGGTGCGCCGATTCAGGCTTCGACGCTGCAGACGATCAACCAGAACGATATCGCTTCGGTGAACGTCCTCAAGGACGCTTCGGCGACTTCGATCTACGGTTCGCGTGCTGCCAACGGTGTTATCTATGTGCAGACCAAAACCGGTCGTCGCAACCAGGAGAGTGTCGATGTGACGCTTACGGGACAATACTCCATGTCGAGTGCCGTATCGCCTGAATTGAATATGATGAGTGCGAACGAGATGTTGGATTATATCGGTGCGGCTGTTGCCGTTCGTTTGTCGGGCGATGCCTTGACGACTCCTGATAAGATTGCGTCCGGCCGTCAATATTTTATCCGTAATTTCGGTCTGGCTAAGTTCATGGATGAGAACTATAATCCTATGAATGACTACAAGTGGTGGAACGAGATTCTTGAGAGAAATGCGCCGATGTATCAGGTCGATCTGTCGGTTTCGGGCGGCTCGGCGAAGACCTCTTACTATTTCTCGGGTAACTATGCCAATAAGACCGGTATTCTGCCCGGTTCGGAGTTGGATCGTTACAATTTCCGTACGAATATCGATACCAGGCTAACAACTGGCTGCGTTTGGGCTTGAACCTCGGTTTGGGTTATCAGCACAGTTCGATTGCTGATACGGATGAATCGATGGGCGGTCTGTATGTATCGAACCCGGTGATGGCATCGTTGATTACGCCTCCTTACCAGCCTCTCTATGACGATAACGGTCAGATGCTCAATTTCTTTGATGCTACCCAAGCCATCAACCCGTTGATGACTGCAGACTATATGCCTCGCTGGCAGAATCGTATTACGATGAATGGTATGGCTTTCATTGAACTGACTCCGGTGAAGGGGCTGACGATCCGCTCCTCTCTTGCTGTGGATGCTTTTGACTGGCGTTCACACGGTGCTTCCAGCCCTGAAACTCCTACTCCTTCGGGTAAGTTCGGTACTGGTAGTGCCAGTGAACTGTTCCAGCGTTTCTATGAATGGACTTGGACCAATACCGCCGAGTACAAGCATACTTGGAATGAGGTTCATAACTTTACGGCGCTGCTCGGTGAGGAAACCCTCTATCGGAATAACAACAGCTTCTCTGTAGCTTCGATCGGTATCACCTCTTCGCGCTTCCTGAATATCGCGATGGGTACGGAAGTTTCCGGCGGTCTGCCGACCTACAGCATCGCACAGTCAGCTTCGAATTCTGTATTTGGCCGTCTTGAATATAACTTCGCAGAGCGTTATTTCATCAGCGGTTTGTTGCGTAACGACGCAAGCTCGCGTTTCGGTGAGAACAACCGCAATGCGCTTTTCTGGGCTGTCGGCGGTATGTGGAATATCAAGAATGAGACGTTCCTGCGCGACAATCAGACTATCAGTGATTTGAGTCTGAAAGTGTCTTACGGTACACAGGGTAACTCCGGTATCGGTGACTACAACCACCGTCAATATATGGCTGCGGGTTCGGCTTACGGCGGTTACACGACTTGGATGGTATCCGGTATCGGTAACCCCGACCTGATGTGGGAAAGCCAGAATACACTGACCGTGGGTGCCAATATTGAGTTGTGGAAAAAACTCTCTCTCTCGATTGAATACTATCGCCGTCAAACCAACGATATGCTGATGTCCATTCCGTTGGCTCCGTCAGGTGGTTACAGCGGTCGTGCCGGTAACGTCGGCGGTATGCGCAACTCCGGTATCGACCTTTCGTTGAACTACGATATTTACGCTTCGAAAGACTGGTTCGTGAACTTCCACGCGACTTTCAACTACAACAAGAACCAGCTGACCGATCTTTGGGAACCGGGTCTTGAATTCGCTCATATGGGCAACGGTCTGCAGGCTTACAGCGTAGGTGATCCGTTCCCGACTTGGACAATGCAGGAGTGGCGCGGTGTCGATCCTGAAACCGGTCTGGATACCTGGACTACGGCAGACGGCGGCATTACTTCCGATTTCAACCAGGCTGCTTTGGTGAATCTGGGTACTTCGCTTTATGCGCCTTATACCGGCGGTTTCGGTGTGACAGCCGCATGGAAGGGACTCAGCCTGACGGCAGACTTCTCTTGGGTTCATGGCAACTACGCGCTCAACAATACGATGTATTTCGTTGCTAATGCCGATATGGGACTCTCTTCCCAGTTCAACCAGTGCGACCTGGCATGGGACTATTGGCAGCAGGAAGGCGACCAGGCGAGATATCCCCGTCTGGACCAGGCGATCAATTTTGACAGCCGTATGCTTGAGAAGGCTTCGTTCCTGCGTCTGAAGTATATCCAGTTGGCTTATACGCTCCCGAGCCATATTATGGAGAAGACGAAGTTCATCAAGGGCCTTAAGGTTTGGGTCGGTGGCCGTAACCTCTGGACTGTGACGGGCTATAACGGCCTGGATCCTGAGGCTGCAGAGAAGGGTGTCGATGTCGATACTTATCCGAATACGCGCGAGTTCACTTTCGGCCTTGAGTTTAAGTTCTAATTTTCAGTGTTCATTATAAAAAAATAAATACAAGGCTTAGACTATGAAAAAGATAATAAATTCGATTTTGGCATTCGTTACCCTCTTTTCTGTGACGTCGTGCGACTTGGATATGGACCCCGAAACGGCGATCCGGCCCGAGGATGCGTACACCATGGAATATTGCGAGGGTGTGAGAGGTTACGTTTATGTGGACCTGAAAGCGCTCCTTTCCGGTGGTTTCTACTCGATACCGGACCTTTATGTGGATGTTCTGAATGTTTGCATCGGTAGCGGTAATCAGGGTATCTATTCTTTCAACTGGCGTTTGTATCCCACTGATCAGGATGTAACGTCGTTCTGGTCCAGTTATTATACGACGATGATGCATATCAACTATGCGATCCGTCATATGGATGCAGCTTATGAATATCTTACTCCCGACGAGCAAAAGAAAGTGGATGTTTACAAAGGCGAGATGTATTTCTTCCGCGCCTATGTAATGCACCGTGCCGCGCTGCTTTTCTGTGAGGACTATGATCCGGACAAGGCCGCTGATCAGTTGGGTCTTCCCTATCCGAAAGAGTGGGAGCCGGAAGCGAAACTGGCTCGCGGTACGTTGGCAAAGTTGTATGAGAACGTAGAGGCAGACCTCGTAGAAGCTGAAAAAACCGTGACTGCTCAGGGTACTCCGACGGATCAGATTTACCTGACCAAAGATGCCATTACCGCATTCCGCGCCGAGCTGGCACTGCATCTCCACCAGTACACGGAGGCCAGCCAGTATGCCCAGTCGCTTTACGGCACCTATCCTTTGGTGACAACGGCTGAAGGTCTCGAAAGAATGTGGCGCGAGGATACTTCTACCGAGAATATTCTGCAACTGGAGGTACTTCGTACGACCATGACGACTGTGAACTCGTTCGGTAGCTATCTGAACAGTAGCTGGGAGCCGAATTCGGGGGTATACTTCTATGCTCCTACCTATATTCCGGAGCAGCATATTGTCAAGTTGTTTGAAGATGCCGATTTCCGTACGAATATTTTCCTTGTTAAGAATGCCAATGTTACGATCAGTGGAAATAAGGGGGTCGGAGTTCTTATTGGTAAGTTCCGCGGTAACAAGAATTTCCAGACCAATACGACTACGTTGGTTTATCGCAACAGACCCAAGATGTTCCGTATCTCCCAAATGTATCTGGTCGATGCCGAGGCGCAGTATCGTTTGGACCCTGCTAAAGGTTTGGATCCGCTGAACCAGTTGCGTACGGCCCGTGGTCTGACAGCCCTTACGGCGGATGATGTGAAGGATGATGTTACGTTGCTTGACGGCACGAAGATATCTGGACTTTTCAATGCTATTCAGGAAGAGCGCGGCCGCGAGATGCTTGCCGAGGGTACGCGTCTTTTCGACCTGAAGCGCTGGGGACAAGGTTTCAAACGTGATATCAATGCCAAACTTGCTCCTTTGGTTGACCAGGTGTCTTATTTGCAGACTATGAAACAGACTGCTGGTAGCCCGAAGTTCGTATGGCCGATTCCGAATAGCGAGATGACGCAGAACCCGAATTTCGGTAGCCAGAACCAGGGATATTTGTAATAGATATCTTTGATCTGACAAGATATGTGAAGGATCGACCCGTTACGGGTCGATCCTTTTTATTTGCGATCATATTGAATGAATGGGTTGGTATGGATTCTCCTTTTTCGTTGAGAGGTTCAGCTTCTCTTTTCTGACGCGGTTTGGAAATGGATTCGGGATTCCGGATATACTGTCGCAGGAGGATTTTCGGACCTTGCAGTCTGATGCAAATAATCCGGAATAATGCAATATGCTTGTTTTTTCTTGGTGATAAGTGGGCTCTTTATCGGTCGGGATATTTTTGTCAATGTGGTGCGTGTCCCGGGGTGTTCGGGAAAGCGGTGATATTTATGTGTTCGTTCGTAGCACACTTCCGGATTTTGTTGCCGGGCACGAGCGATGCCGGTGGCGTTGTCTTTTCTCTCTTTTGGGTATAGGGAAAAGGGAGGGGAGGATCCGCAAAACAGTGTGTCGGAGGCGGGATTCAGGCTTTTCCCTTGCTTCGGGTAAGGCCCTGCGGCAGGGCGAGCGATAGCCGTGAGAAGCTGACGACGGAACCGGCCAGGGCAAACCCTCCGGCAAGCAACAGGGCGATATGGCAGCCGTTTTCCGGGTCGATATGGAACAGCAGGGCTACCAGAGCCGCTCCGGTCGTCTGTCCCGTGAGCCGGGCTGTTGCCAGCATACCGCTGGCGCTTCCGCTTCGCTCGGGCGGTGCGGAGGCGATCAGGATGCTGTTGTTGGGAGATTGGAACAGGCCGAATCCGAGGCCGCAGAGCAGGAGTCGCCAGACGATGTCGGCGACGTGGGGTTGCTCGGGCAGAAAAGCCAGCAGAACCACGCCCGCCGCCATGATAAGCAGTCCTACGCCGCCCATGGCTCCTGCGTGGATCCGTTCGACCAGCAAGCCGGCGATCGGAGCCACGACCATAATGATAGCGGGCCAGGCAGTGAGGATCAGGCCCGTATGTACTTCTGTATATCCGAATGTCTTTTGCAGGTAGAAGGGAAGCGCGACCATAGCGAGCATCTGGGCGATGAACGAGCAGATCGAGGTGATGACCGAAACGGAGAAGATCGGGATGCGCAGCAGGTCGAAGGGGAGGATCGGATAGGGTTTGTGGAGCTGGCTGCGCACGAACAGTGTGCCGATGAGGACCAGCAGGATGACGCTTATTCCGATATAGCTGGGTTTGAGGCCGTGCGAGTAACCTTCGATCGAAGCGATCAGCAATCCGAAGGTGAGGGCGTTCATCAACCCGTCCCGCCAGTCGAAGTGGCGGCCCCGGATGCGTACCGGGTTTTTAGGCAGGAATCGGTAGCTCAACAAACACGCGATGAGTCCGATCGGGATGTTGATAGCGAAAAGCCAGGGCCAGGTGGCGATGGAGAGAATACCCGAAGCAACGTAGGGCCGGCCACCGAGGAAACGGCTACGACCGTAGCGTTCACGCCCATTCCGCGTCCCAAGTGTCGGCGGGGGTATATCAGGCGGATCAGTGTGGTATTGACGCTCGTGATGGCTGCCGCCCCGAATCCCTGGCAGACGCGGGCCGTGACCAGCGTGGCGAGAGAGTCGGACAACGTGCAGCCCAGTGAGGCGACGATGAAGATACCCAGTCCCCCGATGTAGATTTTACGGTAGCCGATCACGTCGCCCAATGCTGAAAACGAGAGCAGGGAAACCACGATGGCTAACTGATAGGCATTGACGATCCAGATCGAATTGGCCGACGAGATGCCCAGCATACGGGCCATAGTCGGCAGAGCGACGTTGGCGATGGCTCCGTCTATGACCGAGAGCGATACGCCGAAAGCTACGGCGAGGATGCCCCAGAATCGGGTCGGCATGGGAAGGCCGTTCCACTCCCTGTTGCCGGCCAGACGGGGTGCTGCACCCTGTATCGGAATTTGTTGCAGACCTGCTTTCATCGTAAAAGAATCCTCTCGCAAAGGTACGGAAAAAGCCGCGTGCAAGGTAAATTTATCGGCATTTTGCCGGGCGAAGTACCTAAAGCGGAGGCAAAGGTACGAATAAATACGGTCGGATGGACCGTCCGTCGGCATTTTCGGGTGTCTGGAAGCAGCCGGATATTTGCGGGCGAAAACGACCGGTTCGACGTTTTGCGGGGCAGAATGTGCCGGTCAGAGGATTTTCTGGAATGCGATGCGAGGATCTCCGGCGTAATGTATTTCTCCGCAGCGGACGAAGCCGAATTTGGCCAGCAGGCGGAGCATGCAACGGTTGTCGAAGTTGGTGTCTATCCGGAAGCTGCCTGTGCCGCGCTCCCGGGCCAATGTCATGGTGCGGCGCATGAATTCGGTCGCTATGCCCTGTCCTTTGACCTCCTGTGCGACGGCCAGACGGTGCAGGACGACGTATGGGGCTTGGTCGAGCCACGTGCCGTCGATTTCGGCATAGGCCGGTTCGCCGTCGAAGACGACAGCCCCGTAAGCGACGACGAGTCCTGTGTGAGTACATAGTACGTGGCCGTATCCGCGGTCGATGTCGTCCGTTATATGTGCCGCCGCCGGGTAGCCGTTCTGCCATTGGCGACTTCCCCGCAGGCGCATCTGCTCCTGGGCCTGGCGGATGATCGTGCAGATACGCTCCAGATCGTCGGGAAGTGCCGGGCGGAAGAGCAGACTGTCTGTCTGAAGGACGGTTGTCGTTGCGTTCATCGTCTTGCGAAAAAATTTTTAGGAAGGGACGGGCAGTTCGGTCGTGCAGGGTGCGGGACGGAAACCGCCGGATTTATTCCGCCGTAACGAACATCCGGCCGAAGTCGAAGACGATGCGGTCGAACTTTTCGAAAAGGTCCATTCCGAGCGAACCGAAATAGGGTTGTTCGGATGCGGGGCCGAAGTCGGCTGTGACAGTCACCTTTTTCAGGGTGCGGGAGCCGTCGCCGATCGTGAAGGTTATATTCTTCAGGTCGTAACCCGTACCTCGCAAAATTCCGCCGAAACCTCCTGCGGCCGTTTCCCGCTTTTTCCCGCTGCGGTCGATCTCTTCGCGGTGCAGGGTGTAGTAGTTCGGCGAAAGTCCCGTGCGGGAGTTGCCCGTGTCGAAGACCATCGGGACGGTGTCTTTTCCGGCGACCAGCGTGTTGAGAATATATTGTCCCGAGGAGGTGTCGTGCATCAGGTTTCGCCCGCTTGCAGGTGTCGGTTCCGGAGTGGCGGGTAGGAGGAAAAAGCCCTCTTTGGGGCGAAGCTCGATCTGGCCGGCCAGACGCATGAAGTCGGTGCCGAGGACGGCTTCGATATGGCCGATTTGGTCCGAAGCCTCGTCGTTGTCGAAGACCATGAAGTAGGGGTGGCGGATCGTGACCGGCCCGATCTGCATGGAGTCGGTCGTGGCGAATTTCACGAATCCGTTGCCGCCGATACCGCTCACGGGGATCGAATCGCAGATGATTTCGAGGTCGTGGCGCTTGGCGAATTCCGCCGAAACGAAGTTGGCGCCGCTGCAACCCGTGTCGAAGATGAAGCGCTCGGTGCGGCCGCCGATCGTTATGTCGGTATAGAAGTTATGGACCTCTTTGGCCGTGCCGTCCAGCGGGCTTTTGACCGTTTCGCTCCCGACGGTCAGCGGCAGCCGGATTTCGCCGTCGGGTTTCGTGAGCGACGTGCGCGGATGTCGGGTCATGGTTTGGAACCACCGTTGGGTCGCCAGGGTCGAAGCCCTCTCTTCTTCGCTCTGTCCGGCAGCGAATTGGGTGAGCAGGTCGGCCGCCTGTTCGTAGGCGCCCAGCTCCTGCAGGTTGCCGATAAGCATGGAGAGGAGCCAGCCGAGCATCGAGCCTTCGGGGTCGGCGAAGAGTTCCTGTTGGTAGTCGTTGAGCAGCGTTCCGATGGCATTGCAGCTCTCCGGCAGCCGGTTGAAGTGGCTACCCAGAGAAGCTTCGCAGAGCAGCCGGACGAAGGGCGACAGTTCGTCGCGGATCTCCGGATAGCGTGCTTCGAGCCGGAACCACTCCTGGGCGTTGATCAGAGCGGCGGCCTGTTCGTCGGCTGTCGGTACGGCAGGCTGTTCCTCTGCCGACAGGGGCAGGGTGAAAACGAGGAAGAGGGCGAGCAGCAGTTTTTTCATAGCGTCTTAATGGTTGGTATCGGTTTTTCCGGTCAGCGTCCGCAGGTCGTTGCCCGAAGGGTTTTGGAAAACGCGCAGGTCGAATTCGGGGATGACGGCCAGCACGTGATCGAATACGTCGGCCTGAATGCCTTCGTACGGGACCCAGTCCACCGTGTCGGTGAAGAAGTAAAGCTCCATCGGGAGGCCTTGTTCGGTGGGTTGCAGTTGCCGGACGAGTACCATCATGTTTTGATTGACCCGTTCGTTCTGCCTGAGATAGAGGTTCAGGTAGTTTCGGAAGACTCCGATGTTGGTTTGGTGCAGTCCGTTGATTTTGTCTTCACCGGAGGGGATGTCGTGTTGCCGGTTATACTCCTCGACCCGCTGCTGGGTCCGGGCGATGTAATCTTTCAGCAGGTCGATGCGCTTGTATCGCTCCAGCATTTCGGGTGTGCAGAAACGGATGCTGGTCATGTCGATATTGATCGAGCGCTTGACGCGGCGCCCTCCCGAGGAACGCATTCCTTCCCAGTTCTGGAACGAGTCGCTCACCAGCAGGTAGGGCGGGAGGGTGACGATCGTGTTGTCCCAGTTGCGGACTTTGACCGTGTTGAGCGTGACCTCTTCCACCGTGCCGTCGGCGCCGTACTTGGGCATGCTGATCCAGTCGCCGACTTTGAGCATGTTGTTGGCCGACAGTTGGATGCCCGATACGAAACCCAGGATGCTGTCGCGGAAGACCAGCATGAAGATCGCGGCCGAAGCGCCCAGACCGGTGAGGAACATCGCCGGAGAGCGGTCGAGAAGAATCGAGAAGACGAGGATGACGGCGACCAGGAAGGCGATGACCTGTCCGGTCTGCATCAGGCCCTTCAGCGGCTTGCCTTTCCACTCCTCCCGGCGGCCCATCAGTTGAAATATGGCTTCCAGCAGGGAATTGACGAAGCGCAGGACGGCGATGACGATCGCTATCTGCACCAGCCGCGTAATCAGGACGACGAGGCGTTTTGATCGGGAAAGGCGATGGGCAGCATCACCACCACCAGGATCGGGGTGACGATGTGGCACAGCCGTCGCAGGACTTTGTCGTCGAAAATGATGTCGTCCCACGTGACCTTGGTCTGCTTGACGACGCGTCGCACGACCTGCAACAAAAGCAGGCGGATCAGAAAGTCCAGCCCTACGCCGATGGCGACGATGATGGCCAGGATGACCCATTGGTCGATGCCGCGGGCGCTGTCCGCAGAGATTCCGATGTAAACGAGCAGTTGGTCGATCCAACTCCGGATGGTTTGTTGCAGCATAAATTCTTCGGTTCCGTTTTTCCAAGACAGGGAAAGGTGAGAGCAATCGTGCGGGACTTGCACGCGAAGATTGTCGAACCGCTTCCGATCTTTTGCAAAGATAGTGAAAGTCGAGAAGAAAACGGGAGCTTACTCTCAGTTTTCCGAGGCGTATCCTATCTTCTGCAAAAATAATGGAAGGCAAGCGGCCGGCCAAACTTAACTTTCTGTTTTCCTCCTCTTTGCATGGCAGAGTTCACGAGTGTATTCGGCGCATGCTTCGAGCGTCGGTCGTTTGGGCTTGTCCGAAACGTACTCTTATTCTTCATACAAAGATAAGGAAAAGTTGGATTTGCCGTTCGTCTTGTGCCGTACTTTATTGAATGCGGAGAGGAACGCTTCGGCGAAGACAGGGAGCGAATCTGGTCTGTATCCGATTTTCGCCGTCTTTACGGAAGATAAGCGTAGGTTCGTGCAAATTTGATTCAGCCCTCGGTTTTCACTATATTTGTACTCCTAAATACGATGAAAATGAAACCCTTGTTTATTTGCTATCCCCGTTGCAGCACTTGTCAGAAAGCCCTTAAATGGTTGCAGGAGCGCGGGATCGAAGTCGAAGTGCGCGATATCGTGCAGCAGAATCCCTCCGAAGCGGAGCTCGAAGAGTGGATCGATCGCAGCGGCCTTGCGGTCAATAGATTTTTCAATACCAGCGGTCTGCGTTACAAGGCGCTCAACCTGAAAGAAAAGGTCCGCACGGCTCCGCGCGAAGAGCTGATCCGCGTGCTTTCGACCGACGGTATGTTGGTGAAGCGGCCTTTGCTGATTGCTTCCGACAAGATTTTGGTCGGATTCCGCGAGCCGGAGTGGGCCGCAGCCTTGTCGGAAAAAGATAGGCGTTTCCGGCTGTACCGAAATAGGAAGCGGACGGAAATTTTCCGTCCGCAGGGGCTATTTTTCATTTTGTCGGGTTGTCGCTCCCGTTTGATTCTCTTTTTGCGGCGGACCGACCAGCCGAAGTAGCCCAGCATACGGCCCAGTGCGAAGTATTCGCCGTGCGAATAGACGATGGGGCGGGCTTTCTGCAACTCCAGTTTACCCGTTTCGGGGTCGATGTAGCGGCTGTCGGCCTGGATATTCACCACTTCGGCCAGAAACAGGTCGTGCGATCCTAACGGTAGGATCTGTCGTACGCGGCATTCGATCGACAGGGGAGCTTCGGCTACGACGGGAGCCTTGACGACGGTCGCCGGAGCCGGAGTAAGTCCCGTTTCCCGAAATTTGTCGTGGTCGCGGCCGGAACGTACGCCGCACCAGTCCGTAGCGCGTGCCAGCTCTTCGGTGGTGAGGTTGATGACGAATTCACCCGTGCGGCGGATGATGTCGTAGGAGTGCCGCTCCGGGCGGATCGAGATGTAGCACATCGGGGGATTGGTGCAGACCGTACCCGTCCAGGCGACGGTCAGCAGGTTATATTCGTCGGGGGTGGCGCCGCAACTGACCAGTACGGCCGGCAGCGGGTAGATCAGCGTTCCCGGTTTCCAGTTTTCTTTCATTGTTTTCGGAGGATCTTGCGTGATGTCCCCTGCAAAAGTAATCATTATTTCACAAAGCCTCCGGACTGTTTTCCGACTTTGTTCCGCCGATGAACGAACGGTACCGTGCGATGGCGGCATCCAGTGCCTCGGGGACGGTATCTACCCATAAGGTCGTTTGTATGGTGACGTTCCCTCGTCCTGCGGTTCGTTTCCAATTGCCGACGATCTGTCCGTCGCAAAGGATAACCGGTTGGAAAATTCCGTGGGAGTTGAAGGCTTTGGAGGTGTGCTCTTTTGCAAGGACGTCCGAACGGTCCTTGTAGCCGATCAGGTATTGGTCGTAGGCGGGCAGCAGATGCGTCGTGTCGCACGGAGCGGCTGCCGCAGCGTTGCGGAATACGAAAAATTCCCTGTCGCCGAAATGTTCGGTCGTGAGTTCTTCGGCGATGCTCGCCACGGCGCGGCGGGCTTCGGTCGCGGTGAGTCCCGACCACCAGGTGAAATCGGCGAGCGTGGCGGGGGAGTGGCTGCGGAAATAGATTCGGACCAGCCGAGCCAATG
>OKWF01000032.1_pt1 | contig 19973 bp, 19 predicted proteins | sample 1607031 | NCBI WGS metagenome assembly OKWF01 (sample SAMN04414079, study PRJEB24778) | human gut metagenome | material: faecal | host: Homo sapiens | reverse complement strand
GAAATACGATTACCGACGTCGGAGCCGGACTTTTCGGCGCAGTCGCAGCTTACCAGGGCCGCACGGTCCGGTAAGAAAGCGCTGGTCCATCGACCGACGGCCCCACACGGGCGGAAACGCTTACTGCGAGGAGCGCGAAGGCATCCGCGTCCACAAATACGGCGCCCACATCTTCCACACCTCCAACCGCGAAGTGTGGGAGTTCGTGAACCGCTTCGTCGAATTCAACAACTACATCAACTCCCCGGTGGCCAACTACAAGGGCAAGCTCTACAACCTGCCTTTCAACATGAACACCTTTTACGCCATGTGGGGCGTCACCACGCCCGCCCAGGCAGCGGAGATGATCGACCGTCAGCGGCGCGAAGCAGGCATTTCGCAGCCCCGCAACCTCGAAGAACAGGCCATCTCGCTGGTCGGCATCGACATCTACGAACGGCTCGTGAAAGGTTACACCGAAAAACAGTGGGGACGCGACGCCACCCAACTGCCGGCATTCATCATCAAACGCCTGCCGGTGCGCTTCACCTTCGACAACAACTACTTCAACGACCGCTGGAGGGTATCCCCATCGGCGGCTACAACAAACTCGTGGACGGATTGCTCGCAGGCGTCGAGGTGCGCTGCGACACCGATTTCTTCGCCGACCGCACGCACTGGGAAAGCCTCTGCGACCGCATCGTTTTCACGGGCCGCATCGACGAATACTACGATTTTAGACTCGGAGAGCTGGAGTACCGCTCGCTGCGCTTCGAACACGAAACACTCGACCGACCCAACTACCAGGGCGTCGCCGTAATGAATTTCACCGAGCGCGAAATCCCCTACACCCGGATCATCGAACACAAGCATTTCGAACCGGGCGGCGATCAGCCCCGCACGATCATTACCCGGGAATACCCGGCCCCGTACGAACATGGAGCCGAGCCCTACTACCCCGTCAATGACCAGCGCAACACGAAACTTTACGAAAGCTACAAGGCGTTGGCCGACCGGGACCGGAAAGTCATCTTCGGCGGCCGACTCGGAGAATACCGCTACTACGACATGGACAAAGTGATCGAAAGCGCTCTCAAACTCACCCTTTAGAAAAATGAGCAAAACCGTCATCCTGGTCTGCGCCCACAAGCAGGACGCATGCCTCAAAACCCCGCCCTACCAGCCCGTTCAGGTCGGACGGGCCATTTCGCAAACGGAACTTCCGTTCGCCGTCGGCGACGACACGGGCGACAACATCAGCGACCGCAACCGCCACTACTGCGAACTCACGGCCCACTACTGGGCCTGGAAAAACCTGCACGACGCAGACTACATCGGGTTGAACCACTATCGCCGCTATTTCGACTTCGAGGGCGGTTCGGCCTGCTCGCTGCGGACGGTCCGCTCGGAAGCCTTCTTCTCGGCACCGCATCCGGTCCCCGACTTCGACCGCCTTTTCAGCCGCTGCGATATCGTCATGGCCCGGCCGAAGATCTATCCCTACAACCTCTACACGGATTATTGCAAGTGCCACATCGAAAGCGACCTGCTGACCGCACGGCAGGTGATCGCAGAAAAATATCCGGCCTACCTGCCGGATTTCGACCGGGTGTTCTTCCGCAATAACCGCCTCTCGCATTTCAACATGTTCGTCCTGCCGCGCGAGCGGTTCGAGGCTTACTCGGCATGGCTGTTCGATATTCTGTTCGAGGTGGAGCGGCGGATCGAGATTCAGGACGACCCCGTGCAGGGACGCGTGATGGGGTATTTGAGCGAACGGTTGCTCTCGGTATGGGTCCGGCACAACCGGCTGAAGATTTGCTACAAAACCGTTCTGATGGTCAATGACCAGAAGCGAAAAGGGCTGGGCAAGCACCTTTTCCATACGACGGTCAATACTCTGGCGTACTGGATCACTTATCCGCTGCGGCGCCGCTCGCCGCGTCGGGCAGCGGAATAATCTGCTGCCAGAAGCGGCCACATCCGGGGCTTCGACCACGCTATGGCACCCCATCGGCAGGCGACTGCCGCACAAACGGTAGCAATAGCGGGGATTGGTGTCGAACGCGAACCGCAGCGCCTCCTCCTGCGAAGGATAACGAAACCCTTCGGGAACGACGGCCCAGAAAACATCCTCGTTGCCCAGGTGGTTGCCCATCGAACAAAACCGCTCGATCTCGTCGCCGTATTTTTCGCACGCGGCCCGAAAACTCTCCACGCGGCGAAGCGAAAGACCTCCGTTTCCGATCTTCCCGTAGAGCGACTGCCGGATCATCCGGCCCGCCCGCTCTGCACGGCGAAGCCTCCACCGCAGGTATTGCTTCAGAATCGGCAGATCATACACTTTGCGGCGGACCCAGGGAGCGGCCACACAGTCGTATCCCCTACGGCACCAGTCGGCGAGTTCGTCCCGGAAAATCCAGGCGTCGGTATGGCAGATCAGGAGATATTCGTAATCGCGGAACAACTCGTAGAATCCGGCCGAAAGCATCATCCGGTTGTATCCCGCAATCCCGTTCTTGCGGCCCAGCCATTCGTCCGACACCTCCCGAACCGGCAGTCCGGAGAACTCACGCCGGATCGCCGAGCAATCCATACCGCAGGGAACCAAGAGTTCGACCGGATAATTTCCTGTAACACCCCAACAGTCTGCCTCAACGACGCCCGTTCCCAGACGGTCAATTCCGGCCGGTAAACAGGAACGACGACCACCACTTCCTTCTTATCCATACGCTATTTTTTCAAGTAATTTACAACGGCATCGGCGATACGCTCGCCGTCGAGCGCCGCAGAAATGATTCCGCCGGCATACCCGGCCCCTTCGCCCGCAGGGAAAAGCCCGGCGACCTCGGGGTGCATCAGCGTCTGCGCATCACGCGGAATGCGCACGGGGGTCGAGGTGCGGGACTCGACGCCCACGACCAACGCTTCATTGGTCAGGAATCCCCGCATCCGCCGCCCGAAAGTGGCGATACCCGCCCGCAGGGAAGAGGCGATAAATCCGGGCATCCACTTATCCAGCCGGGAAGGCACAACGCCCGGTATATACGAGGTCCGGGGCAGCGAACCGCTCGCACGTCCCGCCACGAAATCGGCGACACGCTGGGCCGGAGCGATCTGATGCTCGCCGCCGTATTGCCGGGCCAGCCGCTCGAACTGCTGCTGGAATTTCAGCCCGGCCAGCTCGCCCCACTCTGCCCGCAGAATGCTCGAAATCCGCAAGCCGCACCTCGGTCACCAAACCGGAATTGGCGAAAACGGAGTTCCGGCCGCTGGGCGACATACCGTTCACCACCGATTCGGCCGCATCGGTCATCGCCGGAACGATGAATCCCCCGGGGCACATACAGAACGAATAGACGCCACGCCCACCCTCCTGGCTGACCAACGAATAGGAGGCCGCAGGCAGATACTCTCCCCGCGACTCGCAGTGTACTGTATCGAGTCGATAAGCGCCTGCGGATGTTCGATCCGCACGCCCATCGCAAAAGGCTTGGCTTCCAGACGCACGCCCCGCCGGTGCAGCAACTCGTAAATATCCCGGGCCGAATGTCCCGTAGCAAGAACCACAGCCGCTCCTTCATAAAGGGTATCTCCGACCCACACCCCTTTTACGCGATCGTCGTGCAATTCGACATCGGTAACCCGCGCATCGAAAACGAACGATCCGCCGGCTTCGAGAATCGTCCGCCGGATATTGGAGATCACCCTCGGCAGTTTATCCGTTCCGATATGGGGATGGGATTCGTAAAGAATTTCGGGCGTGGCGCCGTGAAAAACCAGCGTTTGCAGCGCCTTGTTGTAGTCGCCCCGCTTCTTGCTGCGGGTGAAAAGTTTGCCGTCGGAGAATGTTCCGGCTCCGCCCTCGCCGAAAGCATAGTTCGAATCGGGATCGACCGCACCGTTGCGGTTGATCTGCGCGATGTCCCGCTTGCGGGCCGACACATCGCGCCCCCGCTCCAGAATCACCGGGCGATACCCCCGTTCGATCAGCCGCAGAGCCGTAAACAACCCCGCAGGGCCCGAACCGACGATCACGACCTCCGTACGCCCCGCAACCGACGGATAGTCGAAATGCACAGGTGCGGGCTGCGGTTCGCAATCGGCATAAACTTCGAGCGTAAGATTCACTTTGGGCTGCCGCTGCCGGGCATCGATCGACCGTCCGACGACCCGCACCAAAGCCACATCCTGCTCCGCGACACCCGCACGGCGAGCCGCCTGTTCAGTATAGTATTTTACGTCGGCAGCCTGCTTCGGAGTAAGAACCAGTGTCAGTTTATACGGCATAATCGATTGAAATAGTTTGCAAAAGTAACCAAAAATCGGCAAAATCGCCCGGCATCCATTCGAGAAAAAGGTTTTTTAGTTATCTTTGCCAACAGATAAGAGGCGGCTCGGGCAAGCTCGGAATTTGTTTGGGCTTGTCGCTTGCTTTCCTTATCCTTGCAAAGGACAGGAACCGATCCGGTAATCTTTGCGGACAATCCCGCACGATTGCGCTCGTTTTCCGGTAGCTTTGCAAAGGACAGGACGCGTTTCACGCACCGCCTAAATCCGGTTTTACACCCGGCTTTTGCAGTTCCTGTTCGGATATTTGCGGATATGGTGTAATTGGTAGCCACGTCAGACTTAGGATCTGATGCCTCAGGGCGTGGGGGTTCGAGTCCCTTTATCCGCACAAAGGAGCCTTTTCGAAGGGCTCCTTTTTCGTTGCCCGTTCGGTGCAAACAAGTGCAAATTGATTGTATATCATCGTTTTGCAAAGGTGTCGGCAAATTCTCTGAACCGGAAGCCGAAAGCATTTCGCAGCAAACTCGCGGGAGCACGAAAGGGAGCGGAGGCGAAAAACGGGCTGCGCGACGGAATTTGCTCCCGAGTACGTTTGCAATGCACTGTTTCGCTGCGTTTTACGTCGTAATAATTCTCTCTTGCGGACGTTTTGTTAACCAAAAAATTTCAACGTCATGAGACAAGAGACATTTGCCATTCTTTTCTTGATGCGGAAAGGACGACCGAAGAAAAACGGATTGGCGCCCATCTTCGCACGCATTACGACCGGAGGGCTCCGGCAAGAGGTCTACACTCAGTGCGACAGCAATCCCGAAACGTGGAACCAGCACAAGGAGCGCGCGATGGGAACGAACAAGCTGGCCATTCAGGTCAACGAGCGACTGAACGATTTCCGCGTCAAAATCATCGACATCCGCACCAAGCTGCTGGCCGAGGGCTATGCGGCCAATGCGGCGCAGATCAAGCAGCGCTACCTCAACCCGACCTGCAACACGATGATGCTCATCGCAGGCCTCGCCGACTACGCGAAGCGGCGGCAGGGCGAGGTGGGCGTGCGCATCACGCAGCGCACGGCCGACAAGTACGAACGGCTGCTGCGCTACCTGAAACAGTACCTCGCCCAGCGCGGCAAGGCCGAGGACATTCCCGTCGAGCGGATGAACTACGAGTTTCTGGACGGCTTCAACCTCTTCCTGCAAACCGCCCACCGCTGCCGCCACAACGGGGCGGTCGCCGTCATGGACTGTCTGCGCAACTTCGTCCTCTACTGCCTGCGCAACGAGTGGATCACGAAAAATCCGTTCCGCTACTATAAACTCAAAGAGGACGAGGTGCAGGCCAAAGAGCACCTTACGGCGCATGAACTGGAACTGCTGACCCGCAAGGAGCTCGACCACCGGCTGGCCCGCATCCGCGACGTCTTCGTCTTCTGCTGCCTGACGGGGCTGGCCTTCGCCGACGCCGACCACCTGCGGCGCGAGCACCTCTCGCAGGACGACGAGGGGCGGTGGTGGATCCACAAGCCGCGCGAAAAGACCTCCGTCATGAGCCGCATCCCGCTGCTTCCGGCCTCGCTCGAAATCCTGCGCCGCTACGAGCGGGACGAGGCGTGCCTCGCTCGCGGGCGCGTGCTTCCCACGCCGAGCAACCAGAAGATGAATGCCTACATGAAGGAGATCGCGGCCGTGTGCGGCATCGACAAGGTGCTGACCACCCACTGCGCCCGCCACACCTTCGCCTGCATGGCCGTCGAATACGGAATGCCGATCGACGTGCTGGCCAAGATTCTCGGGCACTCGAACACCAACATGACGCGCCACTACGCCAAATTCTCCGAGACGGTCATCGGCCGCGCGATGGAGGCTTTCGGCGAGCGGCTGGCGTCGGCGGCTTCGGCCGAATAACAGGTCGTCGAGGTCTCGGACGGATCGACACGAGGAAAAGAAGATTACCCCGCCGTTGAGCACGAAGCCGGCTGCATACCGACTCCGACGGCACGGTAACGGAGCGAGCGGCCCTTATCGGGCCGCTCGCTTTGGTCGTTACGGAGATAATCGGCAAAACGAAGTTTGATGCGTATCGTGAATGACTTGCGTCCGTGACGGAATGAAGTCAGTGAATGAATTACTTCGTGCAATGAATCGGAGCTATGATGGATATACGTCCATGATAGCAGTACTTCATCGATAGCAGTACATCCGTGACAGACAGCTGTCATCGCATGATAGCAGGAGGGCTGTCATTCATCTCGCGGAGCAAGATAGTATCCCTTCGGATGCTTTCGACGTATGTCGCATGGAGGCCGTTCCAGGCCGATCAAACGACTTGTTATCAAGCGAAAAGCGTTGTAATATTGCAGCCCGGGAAGCACCGCGGGCCGAGGGGTTCGAACCATCGGTCGTACCCTGCGTCGTCTCGACGCATTTACCGTCGCCGGACGGTAGCAAGGTGTACCTTTGTCCGACAAACCGGTGTTTGTCCGACAAAGGTCCTTCTCTGCGAGGCCGGGTGCCGCTCCCGAGTCGCGCCCCCTTAAACCTTGACATATGGAAGAACAGCACAAAGAGAGAAAAGCCAGTTACAAGTACTCGTTCCGACTCGATGAGCAGCAGAATATCCGTTTCTGCCGGATGTTTGCAGAGGCCGGACTGGAACACAACCGCAGCCGGTTTATCGTCAAAAGAATCTTCGCCGAAGAGTTTCGCGTGGTGCGTATCGACCCGACCTTGGGCCGATATGTGACCCGTCTGAACCAGTTTTACGAGCAGATACAGCGCGTGGGCAACAACTACAACCAGATCGTGCGGGCCGTCAACACGCACTTTTCGCACACGGCTATTCCGCGACAAGTGCTCCTTCTGGAGCGCCGCACGCGCGAGCTGAAAGCCCTTTCCGAGCAGGTCATCGCGCTCAGCCGCGAACTTTACGAGCTATGGTCGCGCGGATAACCTCCGGGGCTACACCGGCGGGAGCTCTTTATTACAACAAGGATAAGATTGACCGGGGCGAGGGCCGTTTTCTGGCGGCGTTCAATACCCCGATGCAGGTCACGGACGAGCGATATTTCGATATCCGCGAGGCGCTGCGTTGTTTCGAACCGTACCTCGAAGCCAACCGCCGCACGAAGAATCCCGTGTTTCACGCCTCCCTGAATCCCGCTCCCGAAGACCGTCTCACGAATGACGAGCTGCGGCAGATCGCACGCGAGTATATGGAGCGTATGGGTTACGGCGCACAGCCCTGTTTCGTTTTTCTGCACGAGGACATCGAACGCCGGCATATCCATATCGTGTCGCTGCGCGTGGGGCTCGACGGCCGCAAGCTGGCGCACGACTTCGAGGCGCGACGGTCGCGGGAGATCCTCGATGCTCTGGAACGACGCTACGGACTGCGCCCTGCCGCCGAGGGTGACGCGAAGCAGACGTACGACACGCTGTCGAAACTCGACTATACGAAAAGCGACCTCAAACGACAAATCGCATCGCTCGTGCGCTCGACACTGCACCGTTACCGCTGCACCTCCTTCGGGGAGCTGCGGACGCTGCTCGAATATTTCAACGTCTCCATCGAAGAGTGCCGGGGTACGGCACACGGACACGAGTATGCCGGTATTCTCTACGGTGCGCTCGATGACGACGCCATGCCACAGGGTGTACCGATCAAGTCGAGCCGTATAGGACGCGACGTAGGACACCGGGCCCTCGAACGGTACTACGCCCGCAGCAGGGAGGCACTGCGGGACAGTGCGGCGCTCGACGGTACGCGTCAGACCGTCGTGCGGGTGCTGGGTGCTGCCCGTTCCCCGGAGGAGTTCTGCCGTCTGTTGGAAGCGGAAGGGATCACGGTCGTGCTGCGCCGCACCGACGCAGGACGTATCTACGGTACGACGTTCATCGATCACCGTGCGGGTGTCGCGGTCAACGGTTCGCGCCTGGGACGGGAGTTCGCGGCAAACGGTCTGGCGGCGCATTTCGACGCTGGCCAAGCCGAGCAACGGATGCAGGAGGCTGAGGAGGTCCAGGAACAGACGCAAGAGATCCCGCAGGGCGGGCAGCCGGAACGAAGGCGCGAATATCCCCCGGCGCAGGAGCGGGGAGATACCCGCAGAAGTACGGCCGTCGACGGCATGGGCCTGGAAGAGTTGTTCGATCTGCTCGCGGCCGGCGACAGGAGGAGTACGAGGAGCCGATCCCGCGCGAGCGCCGGCGACGTAAGAAACGCCGTGCGAAGCGGTGAGGGATGGAGTCGTTCGCAAATATTCAGTAAATTCGGTAAGGCATCGCACAAAGATGAAAGGGGTATAAAAACGGAGAAAACGAATATTCCGCGAGGCTTTTTCTCCTATGGCGGAGAGTTTCGCGCAGATCGAATAGCTATCTCTCGGAGCGCGGGCCTTTCCCGCGCTTTTTATTAACCCATTCAAAATTTTGTATTATGAAAGCTACCAAGATTATTTCGGAGTGCGAACTTTTCCGGCTGTTCTCGCTCTGCGGCGAAGCATTTTCGTCCGATGAAATTTCCACACGTCTGGAAACCGCCATCGAACATTTCGTGGAACGTATTTCCCGACTGTTAAGAAAACGACCCGTGATCGACCAGCTGCGCTTGTTGGCGCATTTGTGCGGTTATCTGGAACGTATGAAGTATCGATACGCCGAAGAGCCGATCAAAAAGGGATATTTCGAAACGATCATCGCACACGTAGAGATCGAACGACGAATCCTGCTGGTGCAGTTGCGTTATCCTGCTCTGGCGACTCGGCAGAGCAAGCATATCCGCTCGCCGTACTATTGGTCCGCAGAGTACACCCTGACCGACCTGATGGAGCTGATCTCGGCGCTCCATGCGTCGGGTGCGATCCGCAAGGCAGACGGTACGCCTGCCGAATTGAACAAGCTCGTCCGCACTTTCGAACTGCTGCTGAATGTTTCGTTCAAGAATCCCGACCGCTGCCGCAATGCCGCGCTTAATCGGAAAGTCAACGTGACCAAATTTCTGGATGCATTGAAACAGGCTCTCGTCGAACGAAGCCAACGATAGTGATACGCGGCGTGTGATTTTTTCGAATTACACGCCGTATAATATGAATTTTGCAAAACAACCGGCCTGGATGTGCCCGGAACGGACATACACACGAGCAGCCCGGAAGCGAAGGTATCTTCGTTGCAAAAACCGTATATCATGCAACAGGAAGATGACCTGAGAGGATTGGAAAAAGTCATGCAGCTCATGCGGGGCATAAGCGTTTTGTTCCTGCTGCTCCACTTCTATTGGTTCTGCTACGGATGGTTCGATATGCACGGCTGCACGCTCGGCGTATTGGACCGTCTGCTGCGGAACGTCCAGCGTACGACGGGGCTTTTCACTTACTTGTATCTGACCAAACTCTTCGCTGCGGGATTTCTGGCTCTGAGCTGCTGGGGTACGCGCAGCGTGCGCTCCGAGCGCATCACGCACCGGCAGATTCTTCTCGCAGCTGCGGCGGGCCTGCTGCTTTTCTTCTTCGGGGATCCGCTGCGGCACCTGCCGCCGCAATGGGCGGCACCGCTCTATGTCGCAGCTACAAGCATAGGCTTCCTCTTGCTGTTTCTGGCGGGTCTATGGCTCGGACGTCTGGTCAAGGAACGGCTGCGCGAGGACCCGTTCAACGACGAAAACGAAAGTTTCATGCAGGAAACACGCCTGATCGAGAACGAATATTCGGTCAACCTCCGTTCGCGTTACTACTACGGCAAGACATGGCACGAAGGCTGGATCAATGCGGTGAACCCCTTTCGTGCGACAATAGTACTCGGCACGCCCGGTTCCGGCAAGTCCTACACCGTGGTGAACAGCTTCATCCGCCAGCAGATCGAGAAGGGCTTCGCCATGTACCTCTACGACTTCAAATTCGACGACTTGTCCTCGATCGCTTACAACCACCTTTTGAATCACCTGGACGCCTACGAAACCCGACCGAAATTCTGCATCATCAATTTCGACGATCCCCGTCGTTCGAACCGCTGCAATCCCATCGCTCCGGAGTTTATGACCGACATCTCGGACGCCTACGAATCGGCCTATACGATCATGCTCAACCTCAATAAGACGTGGATACAGAAGCAGGGCGACTTCTTCGTCGATTCTCCGATCATCCTGCTGGCTGCGATTATCTGGTACCTGAAAATCTACGAAGGAGGGAAGTACTGCACCTTTCCCCACGCCATCGAATTGTTGTGCAAACGCTACGAGGACATCTTCACGATCCTGACCTCCTATCCCGAACTGGAAAATTACCTGTCGCCCTTTATGGATGCGTGGAAAGGCGGGGCGCAGGACCAGCTGCAGGGGCAGATCGCTTCGGCCAAGATACCCCTCTCGCGCATGATCTCCCCGCAGCTCTACTGGGTGATGACGGGCAACGACTTTACGCTGGACATCAACAACCCCGAAGATCCGAAGATTCTGTGCGTGGGCAACAATCCCGACCGGCAGAACATCTACTCGGCAGCGCTGGGCCTCTATAATTCGCGTATCGTGCGGCTCATCAACAAGAAAGGAAAACTCAAGCGTCGATCATCATCGACGAGCTGCCCACGATCTATTTCCGGGGGTTAGACAACCTGATCGCCACGGCCCGCTCGAACAAGGTGGCCGTATGCCTGAGCTTTCAGGACTTCTCGCAGCTCGAACGCGACTACGGCCAGGAGGAAGCCAAGGTCATCGAGAATACCGTGGGCAACATCTTCGCAGGTCAGGTTTTGGGAGATACGGCCAAGACGTTGAGCGAGCGCTTCGGCAGGATCGTGCAGCTGCGGACCTCCAACTCGCTGAGCAACGACAACCTCACCACCTCGACCAATACGCAGCTCGACAGCCTGATTCCCGCCTCGAAGATCTCCAACCTCTCGCAAGGTATGTTCGTGGGTGCCGTGGCGGACAACTTCGACGAACGCATCGAGCAGAAGATCTTCCACGCCGAGATCGTCATCGACAGGGAGAAGCTCGCCGGAGAGACGGCGTCGTACGTTCCGATCCCGGAAATATCCTCGTTCCGCGATGCCGACGGCGTGGATCGTATGGAGGAGATCATCCGACGCAATTATACGCAGATCAAGGAGGACGTCACGCAAATCATAAAACGGGAACTCAGACGCATCGCCGAAGATCCTGCACTGCGACATCTGTTGGCAAAGAAATAGCTAAAAATTACATTACCTTTTTGCCGTGATGAATTTTCGTATTCCCGATACGAATTGCCGGAAACTTTCAGAACGGTTATGCTCAATGTCGATGTAAGGAGCAATCATTTGTGCCGTTGCAATTTGCTGATAGTCGCCTACAATATCCTTAAGCCTTGTTTTGGGATTTTGGCAGGTATCTGGCAAACGAAACAGAGATTTTTTGAGATGTCTCGCAGGGTTGAATCTGGGAAACACGGCCTGAATAGCCTTCATATCCCCTAAATACCAAGCCTCCAACTCATGACAGACGATACGAACGAGAAACTTAATATTCGGTGCCTGGTTTGCCTTGCATAGCGCTACGAGTTCTTGTTTCAGTTGTCGGCAGTCATTACTGTCTTGATCCTGGATGATAATAAAACCGGTGGTCTGTTCTTTATGTTGGGCGAATCCTTTCAGTTTCTTGGGAATGGAACGTTTCAAATCCGATTTTCCCTCATGTGGACGGATGAAATAATTCTCATCCAACACCCAAGATGCCGGTAATATCCGAGGCAAAAGCACTTTCAACACTTCTGCCATCGACCTTTCTTCGACAAGAAATTCCAAACGGTCCATGCTTTCCTCGATTAGTACGGTCCGCTTCCTTTCAAATAACCTTCTCTCCAGAGCCATCCCAATTTATCGCCATTGGCATATAAGGCCTTGATGGTCGCATCTTCGGATGCTTTCCGAATGGTTGTGGCGCCATTGCTTTTCTGAAGCCAGAACAGTTCATCGGGTTGCAGGGCATTGACGAAGTCGGGCGAATGAGTCGAGATGAAAACCTGCCCGCCCTTGTCGGCGTATTCTCTGAATTCTTCCGCTAATTCGGGCAACAGTTCGGGATGCAGATAGTTCTCAGGTTCTTCCACGCACAACAGAGGATGTTTTACAGGGTCATTCAGCAATACCAAATAAGCGAACATTTTAATCGTACCATCGGATACGAAACGCGCGACAAAAGGATCTTGGAAAGAATTATCCTTGAATTTAAGAACAATACGACCATCCTGCGTCTCTTCCGCAATGACATTCTCGACACCTGGAACACGTTTTCTGAATTTCTCCAAAATGGTATTGAATACGTTCCGGTGATTTTCCCAGATATAGCGGGTGACTTGTGCCAGATTATTTCCGCTCGTAGAAAGATGTTCGCTGAAGCCGACATCTTCTACATTACGGGCTTCCTGTATCTGAAAATTCGACACATACCAATCGTCCAACAATCTGCGAAAAGAGCTGATTGCTTTGAATTTCTGAAATTGGCCCAATCCCTTTATCGCCAAGATGTCGGGAGAGTCGAGGGTTTGCTGTTCCCGACGGTCCTGAAAAGTGGATGATGAGGAAGAAGAATACTCATCTTCATTAATAATGGCCGTTCCCTCGCCCCGATGAAAATCAAGGAAACGATACGGACGTCCATATCCGCCGCGCCGATAACTCAGGATTTCAGTAGTGATAATAGGCAATCCATTCTCAAATCCGATTTCCAAGCGATAAGTAATTAGAGGCTGTGTTTCTCCTTCGATCTTATCGTTACGGAATTTTATTTCAAAAAGTATAGGCCCCTCTCCGTCACGCGAATATACTTCCCTGTAGCCGCCTCTTTTGTTAAGTGCGGTTTTTACGTTCGCCTTCAATGCATCGCTTAAAAAACCGAATACGTCGAAGAGCGTTGATTTCCCAGCACCGTTCGCCCCCAGGAAAACAGAGAAATTGGATAAATTTCGAATCTCTGTATTTCGATATACCTTATAGTTCTCAATTTTTATTTTCTCTATTTTCATACCGGCTTTGATTAAATAGGTTGTCAAATATACGAATTTAACTCGATGAACACAAAAATGACTTGATATATTTAGGTTGAATGCCCATATGCCATTCGCGAATTTTATTCTAAAGTTTGAAATGACAATATAGTTAGCACAGCAAGGCACAAAAGTTACAGTTTTCACAAGAAGCATCGAAAAGCAGGTTTCAGATTTTCGTATCTTGTTTAGATTGGATCGTTTGAACGATTCTATTTGGAATCTCAGTTAAATTGTTGCGTTTTTTATTTTACGGGCTATTTTCGTCTTTCTTCACGCCCAGAACGGCCCTGACGTGCCATCCGTCGGGATCGTCTTCCGGGCCTCTATATTTGCCGCTGTCGAAGTACAAATCACACATTATTAACTAAAAGACAGTATTATGGCAACAGAAGAAAATGTAAATCCGACCGAGGGTCAGGAACAGGAAAACGACTACCGGGAAACGCTTCTCGTGCGCAATCCGGACAGCGGCCAGGTAGAGGCCGTTTCCAAGCTGGTGACCAAAGGGGATCGCCGAGAGGTGCATACCGTGCAGCCTCTTGCGAAGAACCGTCCGGCGTTCTATCCGTTCCGGAGCAGCAATGCCGTAGCGGCTTTCATCCGAGGTTTCAAATCCCAGAAGGACAATCCGATCCAGTTCCAGTTTTTGAAAGTGCCCGTCCTTTCCGTCGGCAAGATCGTTACATCGCTGGGCAAGCTCGTCAGCAATCCGAAGAGCGAGGAGGGCTGGGAAACGTATAACAAGTACGTCGTGAACACGGCCGAACTGGAACAGGTGAAATACGACAAGGTTGAGATTCCACGCGCGGAGTTGCAAGAATTGGGCATCGACTTCGATGCGCTGCCGCAGCGCACGCAGCGGAGCCTGATGCTGGGGCTCCCGACCAGAGAGCTGTTTCCTGCGACGGTCCAGCTTTCGGACCACGGCACGACGACGGGTCTTTTCAACCTGAGTTTCTACCGGGATCATAACGATGAGTTGAAGTTCCGCCTCGATACGCCGCTTGTGCAGCCCGAATACGAACGCGAGGAGTATGCCTCGGAGATCACGCCCGACGACAAGGCACTTCTGGCTCGCGGCAAGACGCTGCAACACCTTGTCACGGTCCATAACAGCATCACGGGGGAAGCTGAGCGCTGCCACGTGGCCTTCAACCCTTCGACGAACCGCCTTGTGGCGGTTCCGCACCGCGATGTCAAGATCCCGGAGTTCGCCGAGGGACGTCGCATCGACGATGCGGGACAAAAAATCCTTCGCAGCGGCGGCTCGATCCCGCTGGAAGGATGCACGGCCTACGGCGATACGGAGAACACCTACAAGGGCATCCTGAACTACGACGTCTATCGGGGCCGCTATACGATCAGCGACCCGGTTTACGACAAGCCGTACGTCCCTAAGTACCTTCGTGACCAGCTTTCGGATGCCGATGTGAAGACGCTGCTTGCCGGCGGCCAGGTCTCGGCGGATCAGGTCAAGGATTCGTTCGGAGAGCCGATGAAGAACAAGGTTCTGTATGTGAACCCGCGCGACAACCGTACTTACAGCCGCTTTCTGTCGCGTCAGGAGCGCAGCGAGGCGGCCGAAGCATCCCATCAGGCCTCGCAGGGCGCCGATGAGTCGCAGCAGGGGCGGGGTCGGAAACGATAGCATACCGCTATGGAGATATATTCCGAGCCGTGGTTCCGGACAAGACTGGATTATTACCTTCGCGAACGCCATCCCCAGCTCCAGTACCGCGCACAACTTCTGGATCGTCGCAGCGCCGTGGCCGCCGACCTCTACCGTCGTACTTGTGACGCGGGCGGCAGTGCCGAGTGTGCGCTTCGCCTTGCTGACCGGAGTCTTTTCCGAGGTCTGCTGTTCTCGAAGTTCGATACGATCGACCTGATCCTCGCGAACGATTTCCCCGACATTCCGGAAGATCAGCGCCGCACCGTCGCCCGGGCTTTGCTGACGCCCTGCGAGCCGATCTTCGCCGGCTATGCTTTGGGCGACGACTTCGCCTCGCGTCCCGAGTTCCGGCAGCTGAAAGCCGAGCTGCGCCTCGGCATCCGGCAGTGGATCGACGACAACGGCCCTCCGGGCTATGAAGCCAAGCTCCGCCACCGTGTACGCACGCGGAAGATACGGGACGGCGAGCCGAGAAAAACGAACCGAAATAAATAACGACCCTTTAATCCTTTATTCCATATATGAAAAAACATTTGTCGCGGCTTTGGCCGCCCTTGCGCTGGTCTCCTGCTCGAAGGAGGAGACCGTGACTTACGGTACGAACGGTGAGCCGCTGGACGGCGCTGCCGTGTGCCTCACATTTACCGATGCCCCGGCCTCGCGTGCATCCCTGAACTCGACTGCCGCCGCCGAAACGTGGGAGAAGAGCCTCACGTCGCTGACGGTTTACGTTTTCAACTCCCAAGGCAACCTCGTTGCGCAGCGTTCGTTCACCTCCGAGGAACTCGTCGACAAGTCGGCGACCTTCGCGCTGCCGCATTCGGCGGCGGGTACGACGTGCGACTTCTACGCCGTTGCGAACCTTTCGCTCACGGGTGTTACGACCAAATCGGCCTTGCTCTCGAAGGTCGAAGCCTCCGCTGCGGACTATAACGGCACCTTCGCGGAGGTCTCGACCAAGGCCAAGCGTGCGGGCGGCTTCGTGATGTCGGCCTCTGCGAGCAAATCCATCGCCGAGGGTTCGACGACCGACGTTGCGATGGCGCTCCGCCGTACGGTGGCCAAGCTCTCCGTGCAGACCACGATCGATGCGGCCTTCGCGGAGAAATATTCGGGAACGATCACCGTCACGGGCGCAAGCTCTCGAAAGCGGCGAGCCAGTCGCCTGTCATCGCGCCCGCAACTCCTTCGCCCGGCGCGATGAGCTATACCCATACGCAGACCGCCACCGCCGCAGCGGGCAGATACGACAACCTGTTCTACGTCTTCGAAAACGGCGCTCTTGCCGAGGGCAACCGTGTACAGTTGGAGATCACGGCGAGCTACGACGCCGACGGCAGCACCTCGACGACCTCCGACCGTACGGAAACGTCTATACGGTACCTGTCACGGGCAAGGCAGGCGGAGCGATCGTGCGTAACGGCTACTACCGCATCGAAGCTGCGATCACGGGTCTGGCAGGCTCGGAGGTGGGCCTTACGATCACGGTCGCCGACTGGGAGTCTCCGGTAACGCAGCAGATCGATCTGGGAGCCTGAGAAACCTTTTCCCGACAGTCTGTCGCCCGCAAGGGCGGCAGACTGTTCTAAAAAAACCGATTCCTATGTTCAGAACAATCTCTCTTCCGCTTTTTTATCTGCTGCTGTGCTCGTGCAGCCGGGAAGTGACTATGCCGGTCGATAGCGCAGCCTCGGAACGTCCGGTCACGGCCGAACTGCGTATTACGACCGAAGATATGCTTCGCCTTGCGACCCGCGCGACGGACGAGGAGGCGATCCGCGACATCAACCTCTACCTGTTCGGCCGCAGCAACGGCCAAAGCCTGCATTTTTACTCCCGTTCGGCGCTGGTGCGGTTCGAGTGCCTGCCCGGGGAGTACGATCTCTACGTCGCCGCCAACCTGGGTGCGGACCTGGGCGAGCGGAGCGTACAACAGCTTCGTACCTACACGATCAAGTGGCAGGAGGAGTATGCGACGCTTCCCATGTCGGCCGTGACGACTGTTGCGATCGCGCCCGATAAAGGGACCGTTACGCTTCCTACATTGAGCGTGCGGCGCACCGTGGCCAAGATCGCCTACAACATCCGCGTGGCGGATAAGGTCCCCGACCTCGAATTATATTCCGTGCAACTGTTCTCGATACCCGTGCGGACAGGGCTTTTCGCAGCGGCCGCGTCAGCTTCGACCTCGGAGAAGGATTTCACCGACGCTCCGCTCGTGGAGCTTCCCGACGCTGCGCGGCGCAGCTGTTCAGGCGTGCAATACCTCTTCGAGAACCCGCAGGGCACGGTATCCTCGATTACGGACCAGCGGGATAAAAACGCCGACAACGCCCCTGCGTGCGCTTCGTACCTGATGATCCGCGCCGCGCGCGGCAACAGGACTCTCTATTATCGGGTATATCTGGGACGGAATAACACGACGGACTTCAACGTAGGACGTAATACGTCCCATACGCTCGACATCACGATCTCGGGCGACAATGAGGTGGACACCCGTGTACTCGGCTATACGTTGAGCGTGACCGACGATTTCGAGAGCAACCGCATCGGCAGTTATTGCGTGCTTCCGTTCAACGCTTCGCTTTACGTGAATATCGAACGTACGAAGAGCGAGCCGACACTCACGGGCGCGTTGGAGCTGCTGACCCCGACCGACGGGACCCTCCTCGTCGATTACGAGGAGTGCGCTTCCCGCCTCGACCTTCCGATCAATCGCCAGCAGGGATCGAATTACTACGAAGTCATCTACTATCCAGAGCCCCTTGTTACGGCGGCTCATGCACAGCTCGCCTATGAGGTGCGCGTGCGCGACAGCTACGGATACGAGAGCCGCCGCCGCTTCGAACACCGCTTCGCCAATGCACTTTATGTCGCGTCACCCACCGGCGGGGACGGTAACGGCCGCCAGGGCACTGCATGTGGAAAAGCCTACCGGCGGAACACTGCGTGCCGCCTGCTACGAGCAGGGGTGCACCCTCACGGCGAAAGCCGCTGCGGGCTACCGCTTCGCGGGATGGTATGCCGACGAAGGGCATAGCGAACTGCTTTGCGGAACCGAAACGTATTCCTTCGTTCCCGAAACATACCGAACGTGGATTTACCCGTATTTCGAGGCCTCCAAGGTCCATATTATCACGGACATCTACAAGGTAAGTCTGGAATGCGACGCTCCATACGAAGTGGATCAGGACGAGGAGTCGTTCATCGTACCTGCGGGCAGCCGCTGTACGCTGCGCGTCAACTACGAGCTGCCGCTCTTCCGAGGCTGGTACGATCAGACCGGGGGCCAGAACGTGCTGCTCGGCACGGCCCGAAGCATTACGTTCACAGCCACCGAAAAACGAGCCGTGATGCCGGGCTACCTCTCTGCAACGAACCTCAGCGCTGCGGGTACGGCCAACAGCTACATCGCTGCGGCTCACAATGCGGGTTATCGTTTCAATTCCCGGGTGCAGGGGAACGGCCGCGCGACGACGGGCCTGACGCCCGCGACGCTTTCGGGCACGACGGCCCGCGTACTGTGGGAGAGCGGTGGGACGCGGGGCGGAGTCGTCGCCGAGGTGGAGCATACGGGCAGTACGATCTGCTTCCGTACGGGTCCGAACTACGGCAATGCCCTTATCGGGCTGTTCGACGCTGCGGGACGCTGTATCTGGTCGTGGCATATCTGGCATACGAACTACGATCCTTGGGCCACGGCCCAGACCTGCGCTTCGGGATATACGTTCATGGATCGCAATCTCGGAGCGCTCACAACGAGCGTCAGCGATCCTTCGCTGCGGGGACTTTACTACCAGTGGGGACGCCCCGCCCCCTTTCTTCATCCCTCCTCCGTGACGAGCACGGTACCAGCTGCGTTTATCTCCGCTGCGGGATACGAGTACTATGTCCATGATCCGCTGCTCGACGGCGGCTCTGTGTCGATGACCCCAGCGCGGGCTTTGGCGGAACCCTGGGCCTACTGGTCGGGGCTGTATGCGGGCGACAGCAATGACATCGACGACTGGGTGACGCCTCAGAACCTCAATCTGTGGGGCAATGCCAGCCGTTCGGGGAGTTATTCGACGTCGAGTTCCAAGTCGATTTACGACCCCTGTCCTCCGGGGTGGCGGGTCCCGGCTCCTGCGGCTTTCGAGCAGGCTTCTTTCAGCCGTACCGGCACCTCGCGGAACAATGTTTACTACCTCCGCAGCCGCACCGGCACCTCCGTAACCTATCCTATGGGCGGTTACTTTACGGGTCACGCTTTCCGCGATAACGGCACACGGGTCGACGTCTGGACGAACGCTCCGGCTCAGCTGAACGGACGCTGCCTCTCCACGAGTACGGCGTTCACCGTTTCCGCTTCGACGATCAATACCGCAGCATACCAACAACGCGACTACGCCTTGCCGGTGCGATGCGTCGCCGAATAACCACGACACCTAATTTTCAAGTTTCCATGACACGACTACTCATTTTCTCTCACTGCTGGCCTCCGGCATCGGCTGGGGTTGTGCCACCGATCTCGCGGCGACGGCTACGCCTCCGACCCGCTCCGTGAAGGTCGAGCTACAGTTGTCGCCCGATCCTGCGGAGCGGATCACCCGCGCGGCGGACAAGGAGGCGATCCGCGACATCAACCTCTACCTGTTCGGCCGCAGCAACGGCCAGAGCTTGCATTTTTACTTCCGTTCGGCGCTGGTGCGGTTCGAGTGCCTGCCCGGGGAGTACGATCTCTACGTCGCCGCCAACCTGGGTGCGGACCTGGGCGAGCGGAGTGCGCAGCAGCTCCTCGACTATACGATCGGGCGGCAGGAGGAGTATGCGACGCTTCCCATGTCGGCCGTCATGACCGTTGCGATCGCGCCCCGACAAAGAGAACAACACCGTTACGTTACCTCCATTGAGCGTGCGGCGCACCGTGGCCAAGATCGCCTACAACATCCGCGTGGCGGATAAGGTCCCCGACCTCGAATTATATTCCGTGCAACTGTTCTCGATACCCGTGCGGACAGGGCTTTTCGCAGC
>OKWF01000031.1_pt1 | contig 20128 bp, 22 predicted proteins | sample 1607031 | NCBI WGS metagenome assembly OKWF01 (sample SAMN04414079, study PRJEB24778) | human gut metagenome | material: faecal | host: Homo sapiens | reverse complement strand
GGTTCCTGCTCCGTCCTGGTTACCTTTAACACTTTGCTCATACTGAAAATAATTTATTTGTTTGTGTGGTTGATTTCTCTCTACAAATATACGATAAACGAACGGGAAAGCCATCGATAACCGTTATTTATTTCTTATGTTCGCATTGGAATTTTTTATATCCGTTGCATTTTGCCGCAGGAATATTTGGACCGCGACGAATTATGTCGTATTTTTAATCAAATATTATACCCAATTCCCATGAAAAAGATCCTGCTCTTGTTTTTATCCTGTTTTTCGTGCACGATTGCGGAGGCCCAAACCACTCCTCCCCTATTTCAAGGTTCGGACGATGTTCAGCTGTTCCGGCAAGCGCTTATGGAACGTGTGACTGAGGTTTACTATAGCGACGGCTATACTCCTGATGACCTTATTCACTACTTCTGGATGAATTTTACCATCGATACGCTGAGACGCTGCATCGATCTGGAAATTCCCGACACCTGTCGCCGCCAAACGATTATCGTGAAAGAACGGACGCTGGAGCTGCTTCGCACGGCGTTGGCCGGAATCGATTCTTTTCAGCCCGCGACGGAAAGGGGCGAAAAAGTTCCTTCCCGACAGACGATGGAATACGATTTCGCCTATATCCCTGAAGTAATTACCCTGGCCTGCTTTAAAAAGAGCGAGCCGAATGATTTTACAGCGCTTCAAAGATATATTGCAAAAAGAGTTGAATATCCCGAAGAGCTTCGGCCATGGGGTGTTTCCGGACGGGTCTCCGTTACCTTTATCGTCGATGCGGACGGTTCTGTCAAGATCGATAAAGTATTGGAATCGCCGCATCCGAAAATGAGTTATCGTGTTAAGAAAATTATTTTATCGACTTCCGGCAAATGGACACCTGCGACCTATTTTGGCGTTCCCATTCAACAGAGGTTTAATATTCCGGTCGATTTCAGGTTAAGATAAAACATTTACATTATGAGAAAAATAATTTCTCTCATTCTTTGCCTGATAAGTTTGCCGGCAGCAGCGCAGATTATTCCGCCGCGATATGCAGGGTCGGACGACCCGGATGTTTTTCGCAAACAATTCGAGAAGAAGGTGACGAAAGTCATGAAGCGGGACGGCTACCGAATCGAAGAACTCTCGCATGAATTGCTTATGAAGTTTACGATAGACACGCTGGGACGCTGCGTCGATGTACAATATCCCGATTCGCTGGGCGGAGTGCGATTCAATCCGACCCAGCGCAGCCGGGAGCTGTTGAATACGGCATTATCGGAATTGAACCCTTTCACCCCGGCATACAAGGACGGTCGAAAAATCCCGTATGTGCGAAAAATGCTGATCAATATGAATTTCCTGCCGGGAGCTTTCGTCAAGCCGACATTCCGGGGTAAAAAGGACGGATTGATGGCTTTCCGCGAATATTTGAACCGAAATCTCGTATATGATACGAAGTTGTACGAAGCGGGTGTGTACGGCACCGTACGTGTCGAGTTCTATATAGAACCTGACGGCACAATCACTTTGGTCGGCGCATCGGAATCACCTCATCCTGCACTGACGGAACACGTGCAGAAACTGATTCTCGACACATCGGGACAATGGACGCCGCTTCTCGAAATGGGGCATCCCTGCCGGTATCTGATCTCTTTTCCCGTAACTTCGATCCGGGCGAAAGCACCAGTTATGCCACCAGGCATTCCGTTTGTAGTTTTTCAACAATGAGGGCAACGGTCGCACTGCGATTTGTTCGCGTGCCTTTGCGGAAAAGCCGTATTTCTGCGGAGAACAAATAAATTTGGCGCTCCGCCCGGTTTGCGTTATCTTTGTTCCCAAATAGATTCGGACCCGGACAGATCGCGTTTCGGACAAGTCGAAACAGGTTGGCTTGTAGCGCGACCTGCGTTATTCCGGTGTAACTCCGCAAATAATTCAAAAAGAAAAATATGGCAGACGAAAAAATCATCTTTTCGATGGTCGGCGTAAGCAAGACCTTCACCAACCAGAAAAAAGTTCTCAACAACATCTACCTCTCGTTCTTCTACGGTGCTAAGATCGGTATCATCGGTCTGAACGGCTCGGGTAAATCGACTCTGATGAAGATCATCGCGGGTATCGACAAGAATTTCCAGGGTGAAGTGGTCTTCTCGCCCGGTTATACGGTCGGTTACCTGGAACAGGAACCCAAACTCGACGATGCCAAGACCGTGCGCGAAGTGGTCGAAGAGGGCTGCGCCTCGACCGTAGCCCTGCTGAAGGAGTACGAGGAGATCAACCAGAAACTCTGCGAGCCGATGGACGACGAAGAGATGGCCCGACTTATCGAGCGTCAGGGCGAACTGTACGAACAGATCGACCACGTGAACGGCTGGGAGCTGGACAGCGTACTGGAGCGTGCGATGGATGCCCTGCGCTGTCCCGACCCGGATCAGAGCGTCAAGGTACTCTCGGGCGGCGAACGCCGCCGCGTGGCCTTGTGCCGCCTGCTTTTGCAGCAGCCGGACGTCTTGCTGCTGGACGAGCCGACCAACCACCTCGACGCCGAGTCGATCGACTGGCTGGAGCAGCACCTGCAACAATATAAGGGCACGGTGATCGCCGTGACGCACGACCGCTATTTCCTGGATAACGTGGCCGGCTGGATTCTGGAACTCGACCGCGGCGAAGGTATTCCCTGGAAAGGTAACTATTCGGGCTGGCTGGAGCAGAAGACGACCCGTATGGCTATGGAGGAGAAGCAGGAATCGAAGCGTCGCAAGACCCTCGAACGCGAGTTGGAGTGGGTGCGTATGTCCCCCTCCGGACGTCACGCCAAGTCGAAAGCCCGTCTGTCGGCCTATGACAAGCTGATGAACGAAGATACCAAACAGAAGGAGGAAAAGCTCGAAATATTCATCCCGAACGGCCCGCCGTCTGGGCGATGTGGTGATCGAGGCGCACGACGTATCGAAAGCCTTCGGCGACCGGGTGCTGTACGAGGGACTGAACTTCTCGCTGCCGCCTGCCGGTATCGTCGGTGTGATCGGCCCCAACGGTACGGGCAAGACTACCCTCTTCCGGATGATCATGGGACTCGAACAGCCGTACTTCGGGAACTTTCACTGTCGGTCAGACGGTCAAACTGGCCTACGTGGATCAGCAGCACAAGTCCATCGACCCGGAAAAACCGTTTACGAGGTGATTTCGCAGGGTACCGACCTGATTATGCTGGGCAACCGCCAGGTCAATGCCCGCGCTTACGTGGCCCGGTTCAATTTCACGGGCGCCGATCAGGAGAAGAAGTGCGGCATGCTGTCGGGCGGCGAGCGCAACCGCCTGCACCTGGCCCTCGCACTCAAGGAGGAAGGTAATGTGCTGCTTCTGGACGAGCCGACCAACGACATCGACGTCAATACGTTGCGTGCGCTGGAGGAGGGTCTGGAGAATTTCGCCGGCTGCGCCGTCGTGATCTCCCACGACCGCTGGTTCCTCGATCGTATCGCCACGCACATCCTCTCCTTCGAAGGCGATTCGAAAGTGGTCTTCTACGAAGGTTCGTACAGCGAATACGAGGAGTGGAAGAAAGCGCAGGGCGGCGATACGCAGCCCCATCGTGTAAAATACAGAAAAACTGGTGGAATAAAATGGCACAAAAACCCTCCATACCCAAGGGCACACGCGACTTCTCCCCGCTGGAGATGATGCGCCGCCAATATATTTTCGACAAAATCCGGGACGTTTTCCGCACCTTCGGCTTCGGCCCGCTCGAAACGCCTGCGATGGAGAACCTCTCCACCCTGCTGGGCAAATACGGCGACGAAGGCGACAAACTGCTTTTCAAAATCCTCAATTCGGGGGATTACGCCGCCGGACTGAATGACGAAGAGTTGCGCACGGCCTCCCGAATTTGCGAAAAGGGATTGCGTTACGACCTGACGGTGCCTTTTGCCCGTTATGTGGTGCAGCACCAGAGCGAAATCGCCTTCCCGTTCAAACGCTACCAGATACAACCGGTCTGGCGGGCCGACCGTCCGCAGAAAGGCCGCTACCGGGAGTTTTACCAGTGCGACGTGGATGTCATCGGCACCCGATCGCTGCTGTGCGAAGTGGAACTCATACAGATCGTGGAACGGGTTTTCCGGACGCTCGGAATTAACGTATCGCTGAAGGTAAACAACCGCAAGATTCTGTACGGCATTGCTGAAACCATCGGACATGCGGACAAGATGATCGACATTACGGTCGCCATCGACAAGCTGGAAAAGATCGGATTGGAGGCTGTCAAGGCTGAATTGACGGAACGCGGCATCGGCTCCGATGCGATCGAAAAGCTGCAACCGATACTCGAATTGACAGGCGATAATGAACGGAAACTGGCTGTGTTGCGAGATGTCATTGGCGCCTCGGCTGTCGGACTGGAAGGCATTTCCGAGATGGAAACGATCGTTCGGGTACGTGAACCGGCTGGGGGTGGAGCTGCCGATCGAGCTCGACTTCTCGCTGGCCCGGGGGCTCAATTATTATACGGGAGCGATTTTCGAAGTCAAGGCGCTCGATTTCGCCATCGGGTCGATCTGCGGCGGCGGACGCTACGACGACCTGACGGGCATCTTCGGAATGCCGAACATGTCGGGTGTCGGCATTTCGTTCGGTGCGGACCGCATCTACGACGTGATGACCGGCCTCGGACTCTTCCCGGCCGATCTGGGCTGTGCGGCCCGGGTGATGTTCGCCAATCTGGGCGAAGCGGAAGAGCATGCCTCGCTGAAACTGTTGCAGGAGGTGCGTGCCGCAGGTATTCCGGCGGAGATATATCCCGAAAACGGAAAGATGAAAAAACAGATGGAGTATGCCAATCGCCGGGGAATCCCCTGCGTGGTAATCGTCGGCAGCCGGGAACTGGAAGAACGGGTGGCGACGATCAAGGATATGACCTCCGGCGAACAGACCCAGGTGCCGTTCACCCGACTGGCCGAAGCACTCCGTTAGATAATTAGTTATAGATAATCCGAAGCGCCTGTCCGAGCGGACGCGGAATAGCCGCCCCGGCGGTAGTTGAGAGAGCAGAGTTATCGGCGGATACGCCCCGTTCCGAATGTGGGTGCATCCGAGGCGGTATCTATGGCTCTACCGAATCGCCGGAAAGAAGACGGGGTTCACGCCTTTCCTCCCTGCTCGCAGTCGGAAATCATTTCCCGGTGTTTCGCGGTACCTGCTTGGGAGGACGCCGGACGGAAAAATATGCAATCATGTAATTCGATATGAAGCGGAGCATGTGGTTTTTCGGGCTGTTGCTGGCCGTGGCGGGATTATCATCGTTCCGGACGGCCGATATCGCCGTTTCCCGGCCCGACCGGGCACAGCGACGGTCGCTCGCCAAGCTGGAGCGGTCTTACGAATATATCCGCAAGATGTATGTCGATTCGGTCGATATGGCGCCGCTGGTCGAGGAGGCGATCCGCAGCATGGTACAGCAACTCGATCCCCATACCGAATATGCCTCGGCTGCGGAGATGGCTGAATTCTGGAGCCTCTATCGGGGTAAGTTCGGAGGAATAGGCATTCAGACCCAATGGATCCGTGATTCGCTGGTCGTAACCTCCCTCCTGTCGGGAGGGGCCGCCGAAGAAGCAGGCATCCGTCCCGACGACCGGATCGTCCGGGTGGACGGACGCACCGTGAAGGAGATCCCGGCCTCCGAGCTCATCTCCGTCATGCGGGGAGATGCCGGATCGAAAGTAAAAATCCTAGTGATTCGACGAGGAGTCTGCCAACCGATTCTGTACGAAATCGTCCGACGGGAAATACCTCTCCCCTCCGTCGAGCTGGCCTACCGCGTCGATTCTGCGGTGGGATACATCAAACTGATCCGTTTCGGTCAGACCACCATGCGGGAGGTGCAGCGGGCTTACGAAGAGCTGGACCGTCCGAAGGAGTTGATTCTCGATCTTCGGGGCAATGGCGGAGGACTGTTGGATCAGGCGATCGCTTTGTCCGGCTTTTTCCTGCCCAAAGGCTCGCGGATCGTTTCGACCGAAGGCCGCAGCGTACCGTCCGTAGTCCATTCCGCCCGCCGGAATCCGGTATTTCCGGCCGAAGGGCGGCTCATCGTCCTGATCGACGAACGGTCGGCGTCGGCCAGTGAAATCGTGAGCGGAGCGCTGCAGGACTGGGACCGCGCGGTAATCGTCGGGCGCGCAGCTTCGGAAAAGGGTTGGTGCAGGCGCCAATATCTGCTTCCGGACGGGTCGGCCCTGCGTCTGGTCGTCGCCCGCTATCATACGCCTTCGGGCCGGGAAATTCAACGTCCTTACGTCAAAGGCGGGGATCGCACGGCTTACCGAACTCATCCGCTGCCCGACACGATTCCGTCGCCGGCCTACCGGACACTCCGCACGGGCCGGACAGTTTACGGCGGCGGAGGCATAGCGCCCGACGTGTGCGTAATACAGGATACGGTGCAGGCATCTTATCTGAACGCCCTGCTGCGGAAAAATATCTTTCCTGAATTTATGCAGCGCTACCTGGACCGCAACCGGACAGCCCTGGAACGGGATTATCCGGAGTTCGCATCGTTCGAGGAGCGGTTCGAAGTTCCCGATGAAATGTATGAGGAGTTGATCGGACTGGGACTGGAACAGGGCGTAACACCTCCGGCGGAAGATTCCGATGTCGAAGCGGGGACAGGCGCCTGCTCAAAGCATTGCTGGCAGAGCGGCTTTTCGACCGGGAAGCTCTGCTGCGGATATTGCACGCAAGGGATGATGCCGACTTCATCCGGGCGCTCAATTTGCTGAAAAACTGGGAGGCAGAGGGGCTGCCGCTCCTGGAAGCGCAGCATGAGCGGCAATAAGCGGTTGCATCACGTTATTTCCGAGAGTCGCGTATTCACGACTCGTAATTGAGTTTATAATTCGGCCTGCCCCGAAATTCCCTTCCCGGAAGGGGTTTGAATCGCTGCACGCCCAAAGAGTATATAATCACGGACAAGAATTTGCAGGAAAACGAAATTTGTTTTATATTTACGTATGGAACAAACGAATAACCCTCAAAATATTACCTTGTATGGCTGCTCTGAATACCTTCCGCACGGACGGAGAAGATTTCGGCGAACAGATCCTGTCGAAAGTCGTAAAAAGCCGGCCGGCGGACCTATTTTCTTGGACGTTGCGCGCTACGCGTGCGAACGATTATTTTCTTACCATTACGGAGAGCCGGAAGAAAACGGCGCCGGATGGAACGGTCAGTTACGACCGGCATAAAATATTCCTTTACAAAGAGGATTTTTCCAAATTCCTCGAAGGCTTGGAAGAGGTGATCGGGTTCATTAAACGGGAAAAACCGGAATTCTTCGAAGAAGAACACCCGAAGCCGGAAGAATATGCTTGACAGAACCGGCTGCCGAAATTTCGGCAGCCGGTTCTCATGAAGACAGGAGTTTATGAAGGATAATCGGGTATTGTTGGGTTTCAGCGGCGGAATAGACAGCTTCGCCGCCGTCGGATTGTTGCAGGCGGCCGGATATCATGTAACGGCTCTGACGCTCGACATGAGAGGCGATTCCGCATTGTTGGAAAAGGCGCGTCTGCGTGCCGGAGCACTCGGTATTCCTTGGCGAATGCGGTCGGTGCGGGAGCGGTTCGAACGGGAGGTGGTGGACTATTTTACCGACAGTTACTTCCGGGGGTGTACCCCGGCTCCGTGCACGCGCTGCAACAGTCGGATCAAATGGCCCTGCCTTGCGGCAGAGGCCGACGCACTGGGGATTCGCCACATCGCTACGGGACACTATTTCCGCATTACCTCCGCAGGCGGCAAACGATACGTCACCCGTGCGGCCGACAACCGCAAGGACCAGTCCTACTACCTGTGGGACTTGCCGCAGGAGATCCTCGATCGGGTGCTGACTCCGATGGGAACGGTCATCAAACGAAATATCGTCGAAGAACTCGCCGACCGTCGGGAGAGTATGGGCGTCTGTTTTCTCGAGGGACGCCCGTGCCGCGACTTCCTGCGAAGCCGGGATAAAACGGAAGCGCTCCGGCCCGGCCCCATCATCGACTCTGCCGGACATCGGCTCGGCACGCACGACGGGGCGGCCCTCTACACCATCGGCCAGAAAAAGGGCCTCGACCTGCCGCCGGGCTGGGCGGTGGTCGCTATCGACACGGCGGCAAACCGGATCGTAGCCGGAGAAGAGAAGCTGTTGTTGCATCGTACGCTGGAAGTCGGGGAATGTCGCCTGATAGAGAGCGACGAGGTATTCGGTGCCCGCGATATCCGTGCGGTGATCCGGGGCATCGGCCGCAACCCCGAGGGATACGCAGCGGTCTTCCCTGCGCTTCGGGGATTCGGATCGAACTGGAGGATCCCGCGTGGGCCCCGGCCGCCGGCAGCCCGTCGTTTTTGTACCGAGGGGAACGGGTCGTCGGAGGCGGAATCCTCGAACGGTATTATTAACGAATTATTAAATCTTCGTTCGGGATGGATTTTTTCAGGGTTTTATCCCGAAAAAAATCTTGCGATGTTTCCCGCATATACTATCTTTGCACAAGACAAACACGCGGAACGGCAATACCTATGCGATGTTATTATAATGCCGTTTTTGCGAAACGTCGTGTTTTCGACGAACGAGATAACTTTTCGTGATTATATACTTTAGTGTACCTCTTTGGGAGTAAAGCGCCTTAAGGTCCTTTCCGGGAAGGGATCTGTGGGCAGGAGCATTACCGATACAACCGGGAACAGCGAATAGACACCTCTCGGAATTGTCAAAAGGTACATTGAAAGATGAATTGCCTAACTTTTTATTAGAGCGGATTATGTTCAGATACGTGCTGTTGGCGCTGAAAGGCTGCGCAATGGGAATGGCGGATGTTGTCCCGGGAGTATCGGGCGGGACGATCGCCTTTATTTCGGGAATTTACAGCGAACTGATCGAGTCGATCAAAAGTTTTAATCCGACTGCGTTGAAATTGCTCGGCCGGTTCGAATTCAGGAAATTCTGGCGCCACATCAACGGCAGTTTCCTCTTCTCCGTACTGCTGGGTATCGGTATCGCCATCTTTTCGCTGGCACGGTTGATGACTTACCTGCTGGCGCATCACCCGATCGAAATCTGGTCCTTCTTTTTCGGACTGATCGTCGCTTCGGCGGCTTTCGTCGCCCGGGATATTCGGAAGTGGAACCTCACTTCGCTACTGGGACTGCTTGTCGGCACCGCGCTGGCATTCTGGATCACGATCGCCTCCCCGACGCAAACGCCCAACGACTGGTGGTTTATCATGCTTTCGGGAGCTGTTGCCATCTGCGCGATGATTCTTCCGGGAATTTCAGCGCCTTCATCCTGCTGCTGCTGGGAAAATACCAATACATTTTACAGGCTGTCAGCGAATTCCGGCTGGGTGTCCTGCTGCTTTTCGCAGTCGGAGCCGTCGCCGGTATCATCAGTTTTCGCACCTGCTTTCGTGGCTGCTGCGCAAGCATCACGACCTGACGATCTCCCTGCTCATGGGTTTCATGGTCGGATCGCTCAATAAAGTCTGGCCCTGGAAAGAGGTCGTGGAAACTTATACGGATGCCCAGGGTGCCGTTCACCCGTTGGTGGAACAAAACATTACACCGGGACATTTCGAGGCGATCGGTCAGACCGATGCCCACTTGTGGCAGGCCGTAGCACTGGCGCTGGCAGGATTTCTTCTGATCTATGTCATCGAATTCATCGGCAAGCGGGTCGCTCAAAAAATCTCCGCTCCCCAAAACTAAAACCTTATGAAACGCTACGGTCTGATAGGCTACCCGCTGGGACACTCGTTTTCAGCCCGGTATTTCGCCGATAAATTCGCACGCGAAGGCATTGCGGATTGCCGGTACGACCTTTACGAATTGAAAACGATCGAGGAGTTGCCCGCTTTGCTGGAAGCGCAGCCCGAACTGCGGGGATTCAATGTCACGATTCCCTATAAACAACAGATCATACCCTATCTGGACGATCTTTCGCCGGAAACCCGGATGATCGGGGCCGTCAATTGCGTGCGCTGTGAAGGCAGACGTCTGACGGGTTATAATACGGATGTGACGGGACTTCGCGCCTCCTCGAAACATTTCTCGGCGGGGAGCGTCCCGAACGGGCATTGGTACTGGGCACGGGCGGGGCGTCGCAAGCCGTGCAATATGTATTGGCACAGATGGAAATTCCGTTCGATCTAGTATCGCGGAATCCGGCAACGGGAAATTATACGTACGACGAAGTATCGGATGAAGTAATCGGTTCGCATCGGCTCATTATCAATGCCTCCCCAGTCGGGATGCATCCGAATGTCGAAGAGGCGCCCCGCATTCCGTACGCTTTCGTCACGCCCTCCCACTATCTTTTCGACCTGATCTACAACCCGGCCGAAACGCTGTTTCTGCAATACGGAGCGCAACGGGGAGCACACACGTGCAACGGACTCGACATGCTCGTAGGGCAGGCGGAAGCTGCCTGGGCCATATGGAACCGATAAGGGATCCTCCGACACGGCTCGACCGATCTTATCGAAGCCGGTTTCATTTCCGACGACTTCGTTCTCCGGACCTGAAGCTATGAATCGACGTTTTCGGTACGCAGTTTCGCCCCTTCTCCGAACCGTTCGAAAGTCGCAAGCAACAGAGGTTGTTCCGAGCCGTTCATAAGGAATTCGGGGGCTTCTTTAAGAGCTTCCCGAACTCCTTGAATAGCTGCAAAATAATAAATTACGGCATTTTGTCGAGCAATTCGGCAGCCCGCTTCGCATCTTCCTCCTTGACCACGAGCTGTGCCGGCATCGTGCCGATGGGATAGATCGCCGACATATATTCGTTGCGGATCGTCGAAAAAATTCCGGCTCCGTCCAGAATCGATTTGGCCATTTCGGCTTCGGTGACAGAGTTCCACTCTCTCAACACGACTAATTTTTCATCTTTCATAATCATCGCTGTTTAGGTGATATATTTATTCGGCCATTATATCTTTCGATGTAACAGTTTGTACAATCGCAGCATCGAATCCGAAGGACATTTATTCGCATCCTCTGGCCGCATTAAAATTCAGACCTTTCCTAAAATGCGGGTACTCGGAGTACCGTATTTCCAACGAGGTCCACATTTTTTATTAAATCTTTGCATCCCGTCGTTTTTCGGTTCTTCGAACTTCCGTGCTCCCGGTTCCGAACTCCGTTCGTACCCGGCGAAAACGGGCGATGCAGGACCGGATAAATCCGGCTATCAACAAGATACGTTTTTTTTTCGGAATGCTGCAAGATTTTTGCCACATATTTCCTATCCCGTCATTTTCAACAACGTAGAATCGTTCGGGCAATTTTTACTTGGAAATACGGAAATTCTTTCATATTTTTTCATTACCTTTGACTTCGCCTTAAGCATCGGCAAGACGCAGATAAATTTGCTTCTGCCCGCGACTTTTTCGTACCTTCGCAAAGGATGGCCCAAAACCATAAATTTTCGAATTATGCCGGATTTCGTCCATTTACACGTACATACGCAATATTCCATCTTGGACGGCGCAGCGGCCATATCGCCGCTCATCAAACGAGCCAAAGCCCTCGGTATGAAGGCTCTGGCCATCACCGACCACGGCAATATGTACGGCGTCAAGAACTTCCACGACGTCGCCACCGATGCGGGCATCAAACCTATTTTGGGGTGTGAAACCTACGTCGTGCGCAACCGCTTCGAAAAGGACAAGGACGAGAAGGCGGGCGATCACCTGATTCTGCTGGCCAAAAAACCTAACGGGTTACCACAATCTCTGCAAGATCGTATCCTACTCCTTTACCGAAGGATTCTATTACAAGCCCCGTATCGACAAGAAACTGCTGGAACAATACCACGAGGGATTGATCTGCTGCTCGGCATGTCTGGGCGGCGAAGTTCCCCAGGCCATCATGCGCAACGACATGGAGGAGGCTGAACAGGTCGTGCGCTGGTTCAAAAGCGTCTTCGGGGACGACTATTACCTGGAGTTGCAGCTCCATCCGTCGGGCGATCCGCGCAAGGACGCCGACGTGTACGAGAATCAGTTACTGGTCAATAAGGCCCTGCTGGAGCTGTCGGCCAAATGCGGAGTCAAATACATCTGCTCGAACGACGTGCATTTCATTCTGGCCGAAGACGCCGTGGCGCACGATCATCTGATCTGCCTCAATACCGGCCGCGACCTGGACGATCCCAATCGGATGCGCTATACGTTCCAGGAGTATCTGAAATCGCCCGAAGAGATGGCGCAGCTCTTCCCCGACCATCCCGAAGCACTCGCCACCACGCTCGAGATCGCCGACAAGGTCGAGGAGTACAAACTCACCCATGCGCCTCTGATGCCCAACTTCCCTCCGCCGCCGGAGTTCCACATGCCTTTCGAGGAGTTGCGCGAATCGCTCGTCAAGAAGATCGAAGATCAGGAAGAGCTGGCGCGAATCGATGCCTGCCACAGCGTCGAAGAACTCGATGCCTGGGCGGAGGAGAGCAAGGAGCGCAGCGAAAAGCTGATGACGGCCAAACAGTTCTGCTACCTGAAAGACCTGACCTACAAAGGAGCCCACCTGCGCTATGGCGCCGAATTGAGCGAAGAGGTCGAGAAACGCATCCGGTACGAATTGAGTACGATCGAATGGATGGGATTCCCGGGTTACTTCCTCATCGTATGGGACTATATCCGCGCGGCTCGCGAAATGGGCGTGTCGGTCGGACCGGGCCGTGGTTCGGCAGCCGGATCGGTCGTGGCCTACTGTCTGAAAATTACCAACATAGATCCGCTGAAATACGACCTGCTGTTCGAGCGTTTCCTGAATCCCGAGCGTATCTCCCTGCCGGATGTCGATGTCGATTTCGACGAGGACGGCCGCGACGACGTGCTGCATTACTGCGTGCACAAGTACGGGCAGAAACGCGTGGCCCAGATCGTGACGTTCGGTACGATGGCGCCCAAGCTGGCGATCCGCGACGTGGCCCGCGTGCAGAACGCTGGCCCTCTCGGAGACGACCGGCTGGCCAAACTGGTACCCGACAAGGTTACGCCCGACAAGAAGGCCGGAGAAACGCCTTTCGACTTCTGCTACAAGGAGTCGCCGGAACTGGCCGCCGAACGGGAATCCCCGAACCAGTTGATCCGCAATACGCTCAAATACGCCGAAAAGCTCGAAGGCTCGATTCGGCAGACCGGTGTGCATGCCTGCGGCGTAATCATCGGGCAGGACGACCTGGAGAATTTCGCTCCGATGGCTATCGCCAAGGACGCCGATCTGAACGTCGTGGAGTTCGAGGGCAAAGAGGTCGGAGAGCGGTCGGCCTGATCAAAATGGACTTCCTGGGACTGCGCACCCTCTCGATCATCAAGGATGCCGTAACCAACGTCAAAAACGTGCACGGCATCGATGTAGATATCGACAACATTCCGCTGGACGACGCCCCGACCTACGAGGTTTTCAGCCGTGGCGATACGACCGGCCTGTTCCAGTTCGAGTCCCCCGGTATGAAAAAACATCTGCGCAATCTGAAACCCAACCGTTTCGAGGACCTGATCGCCATGAACGCCCTCTACCGCCCGGGACCGATGGAGTACATTCCCAACTTCATCGCCCGCAAGCACGGACTGGAGCCGGTGACGTACGACATCGCCGATATGGAGGAATATCTGAGCGACACCTACGGCATTACGGTTTATCAGGAACAGGTCATGCTGCTCTCGCAGAAGCTTGCCGGGTTTACCGGCGGCGAAGCCGATACGCTCCGCAAAGCGATGGGTAAGAAACAACGTGCGGTGCTGGACAAGATGAAGCCCAAGTTCATCGAAGGATGCAGCAAGCGGGGGCACGACGCCAAAATTTGCGAAAAGATCTGGGGCGACTGGGAAGCGTTCGCATCGTATGCTTTCAACAAGTCGCACTCGACCTGCTACGCTTACATCGCCTATCAGACGGGCTATCTGAAGGCGCACTACCCTTCCGAATTCATGGCCGCGCTGCTCAGCCGCAACCTTTCGGACATCAAGCAGATTACGCTCTACATGAACGAGTGCAAGCGCATGGGTATCCGGGTGCTCGGGCCCGATATCAACGAATCGCTCAACAACTTCTCCTCGAACAAGGAGGGCGACGTGCGGTTCGGCCTGGCTGCGGTGAAAGGCGTCGGCGAGGCGGCTGTGGAGAGCATCGTCGCGGAGCGGAACAAGAACGGCAAATTCAAGGACATATACGATTTCTTCGAACGGGTGAATTATACGGCCGTAAACCGCAAATGCCTCGAAAACATCGCCTATGCGGGCGGCTTCGACTCGATCTCCGGGTTCCACCGCTGCAAATTCTTCGGCACCGATCTGCGCGACTCCAGTTCGACGACCTTCATCGAGCAACTGGTACGCTACGGGCAGCGGTTCCAAAGCGAGAAAGACAATGCCCAGCAAAGCCTTTTCGGAGGCGGCGAAGGGGTCGTGGATATTCAGCATCCCGTGATTCCGGCCTGTCAGGACTGGAGCACGCTCGAAACGCTGGGCAAGGAGCGCGAGATGATCGGACTCTACCTCTCGGCTCACCCGCTGGACGATTATGCGGTGATTATCCGCAATATGTGTAAGACGCAGCTTTCGGATCTTGACAACCTGGAATCCCTGCGCGGACAGGAGATTGCCGTGGCGGGGATGGTGATCGCCACGCAGAACCTCGTTACCAAGACGGGCAAACCCTGGGGAAAATTCACGCTTGAAGACTACAACGGCACGCACGAATTTGCGCTTTTCAGCAAGGACTACGAAAATTTCCGCAAATACCTGTTCAACGACTATTTCCTCTTCATCCGGGGCAAGGTCCAACCCAAGCCCTACAACGACAAGGAGCTGGAATTCAAGATTACTTCGATGGTACAGCTCTCCGAAATGCGCGACACGATGATTAAGGAGATGTATATCCAATTGGCGATCGAAGACATCACGCGTGAAATGATCGAGGAGCTGACGCACCGCATCAAAGAGTCCGAAGGATCGACCACGCTGCGGGTGAATGTCTATGACCGGGATGCGCAGGTGAGTGTGAATATGTTCTCCAAACGGCACAAGGTGAGCCTCACGTCGAACCTCGTTTCGTTCCTCGAGGACAATGAAATCAAATATACTATCGTTTAATTTATAATCAAAACATCTAAAAAATTATGGCATTAGCAATCACAAAAGACAATTTCGAGGAGATCTCCGCATCCCAGCTTCCGGTAGTCATCGACTTTTGGGCGGAATGGTGCGGTCCCTGCCGCATGATCAGCCCGATCATCGACGAGCCTGGCCGGCGAATACGAAGGCCGTGCGGTCATCGGCAAGTGCGACGTGGATAACAACGACGACATCGTGGGCAAGTTCATGGTCCGCAACATTCCGACGATCGTGTTCATCAAGGGCGGACAGGTCGTGGACAAACAGGTGGGTGCCTGCACGAAAGCCGACCTGGTAAAGAAACTCGAAAAATTGCTCTAATACTTTCGGCAGACGAGCCGACGAAACACGTACGGCGGCGGGGAGGATTCCCTGCCGCCTTTATTTTGTCAGGAAGCGTATGACAGAATGTCATATCGGAGGAGGTGGCACACCGTTTGTTGAATCCATGCGAGAGAATGGCTCTCTTCGGCAGCGGCAACCATAGTCCGCTGTATCAAAAAACGATAAATAATTCAATTAAAAAAATACCATAATACGATGAAAAACGGAAAAATCGGGGTTACCACCGAGAATATCTTCCCCGTTATCAAAAAGTTCCTCTATTCGGACCACGAAATCTTCCTGCGTGAGCTGATCTCCAACTCCGTGGACGCCACGCAGAAACTCAAGGCCCTGGCCTCGATGGGCGACGTAAAAGGCGACCTGGGCGACCTGACGATCCGCGTTTCGGCGGACAAGGATGCCAAAACCCTGACGGTCACCGACCGAGGCATCGGCATGACTGCGACGAGGTGGAGCGCTATATTAACCAGATCGCCTTTTCGAGCGCCGAGGAGTTCATGGAGAAATACAAGAACCAGGCGATTATCGGCCACTTCGGACTGGGATTCTACTCCGCTTTCATGGTCGCTGACAAAGTGGAGATTTTCACCCGCTCCTACAAGGAGGGCGCCAAGACGGTACATTGGAGTTGCGAAGGATCGCCCGAATACGAAATGGAGGAAACGGCCGAGCAGCGCGACCGGGGGACCACGATCGTACTGCACCTTTCGGCCGATACGCTCGAATACGGCGAAGATTCGAAGGTCGAAGAACTGCTGCGCAAGTACTGTCGCTTCCTGCCCGTTCCCATCGCTTTCGGCAAGGTGAAGGAGTGGAAAGACGGCAAATACGTCGATACCGACAAGGACAACATCATCAACAACATCGCCCCGCTGTGGACCGTAAAACCCACCGAGATCACCGCCGAGCAATACAAGGAGTTCTACCACGAACTCTATCCCATAGGTGAAGAGCCGCTCTTCTCGATTCATCTGAATATCGATTATCCGTTCCACCTGACGGGTATCCTCTACTTCCCGAAGATTCGGAACAACTTCGAAATTCAGAAAACAAGATCCAGCTCTACTCCAATCAGGTGTATGTGACCGACCAGGTCGAGGGGATCGTACCGGAATACCTCACCTTGTTGCACGGCGTGATCGACTCGCCGGATATTCCGCTGAACGTATCGCGCAGCTACCTGCAGAGCGATTCGAACGTCAAGAAGATTTCGAACTACATCACCCGCAAGGTGGCCGATCGCTTGCAGGAGCTCTTCACGACGATGCGTGCGGACTACGAACAGAAATGGGACGATCTGAAGATCTTCATCGAATACGGCATTATCACCGACGAAAAGTTCGCCGAGAAGGCAGAGAGTTTCATGCTGTGGAAGACGACCGAAGGCAAGTATTTCACCGCCGAAGAGTACAAGGAGGTCGTCAAAGGCAACCAGACCGACAAGAACGGTACGGTCGTTTTTCCTCTATGTGGACGATCCCGTAGAGAAAAATTCGTTCCTCGAATCGGCCAAGGCCAAAGGTTATGACGTGCTGGTTATGGACGGACAACTCGACAACCACTATGTCAATTGGTACGAGTCGAAACACAAGGACGCCCGCTTCGTGCGCGTGGACAGCGACGTGATCGACAAGCTCATCCAGAAAGACGAAACGCTCAAGATGTCCCTGAGCGAGGCCCAGCAGGAGATCATGCGTCCCGTATTCGAAAGCCAGATGCCCAAGGACGAGAAGATCCACTACAACATTTCGTTCGAAGCGATGGCGGCCGATGCTGCGCCCGTGGTGATTACGCAGAACGAATTCATGCGGCGCATGAAGGAGATGGCAGCCATCAGCGGCGGAGGTATGAGCCAATTCTACAGCCAGATGCCCGATAACTTCACGATCGCCGTCAATGGCAACAACCCCATCGTGATCGACATCCTGGCCGATGTGGAGAAGAGCTACGGCGACAAGCTGAAGACCATCACCAAAAAGATCGATGCTGCGGTTGCCGAAGAGCGCCGTTTCGACGAAGTGGTCAAAGGCAAGAAAGAGGAGGAACTCACGCCCGAGGAGAAATCGACGCGCGAGGAGCTTTCGAAGAAGATCGTTACCCTGCGCGACGAGCGCGATACGCGCCTGCGCGAAATCGGCGGCGAGAACAAGCTCGTCAAACAGATCATCGACCTGGCATTGCTCTCCAACGGATTACTCAAGGGCAAAAACCTGACGGAGTTCATCCAACGCAGTATCTCACTGATCGAGAAATAGCAGTAAATTACCGTATATCGAAGCGGCGGCTCCTTTTCGGGGCCGCCGCTATTTTATATCGGATAAAATCGTACGGAACTCCCATCCGGGGTTCTCCATCGACGAAAATCCGAAATATCTTCCTCTTGGGAAAAACCGAAATGATCGACTGGCGATTCGTAAAAAAACAGCGTGAATTACAGGTTTTTTTCCAACAGCTCCATAAATCCTTTCGGAGCCCGGCAGGGACGCCGCGTATCGCGGTGGATGAAACCCAGAACCGTAGAACCCGTATTGAGCAGCTCGCCCGCTTCGTTGTAAATTTCGTATTCGAACGTAATACGCGCTTTCGGCAACTCCCGGAGGGAAATTCGAACCGTGATCAATTCGTCGTAATGAGCCGGACGCAGGTACTTGGAGTGTACTTCGAGAATCGGCATCATCACGCCGTCCTTCTCCTCCATATCGGCATACGAAGAGCCGAAACTGCGGAGCAGCTCCGAACGGGCTGCTTCGTAATAGCAGATGTAATTCGAATGGTGTACGATACCCATCTGATCGGTATCCTTATACCAGACTCTGAATTTGAAATCTCTTGTCAGCATGGCGTTAAAACTCGATTAGTATATGGCCCGACGGCATTTTTCCCGCCGTCCTCAATAATTCCGGAGTACCTTTGGCGGTTATCCGAAGCACACCGGGCCTACCTTCGATCCGCACGGGATATTCACCCGGAGGCGGAAGCAGCTTGAGAGCCTCTCCCGAGGCGATATGTCCTGCGCAGTCCACATCGCCTGCCAACAGATACGGATGCGACAGCATCCGGGCAGCTTTATTCATCTCTCCCCGCTCGATCAGACGACGAATGACCGTCGAACTCACCTTCTCGGCATCGACATCCTGTTTCTCGATCTCCGTCACACGGAAGCCGAACTCGTCATGCAATCCGTTGAGCAGCCGGTAATCTCCCTCCTTGTCGTGGCCGAAGCGGTGGTTGAAACCGACGACCAGATTCTTCACCCCCACCTTCCCGATCAGATAGTCCTTTACGAAACTCTCGGAAGGAATCCGGCTGAAGGCCCGGTCGAACGGAATCACGATCAGATTGTCGATTCCGAACCGGTCGAGCAGGTATATCTTCTCTTCGAGCGAAGTCAGCAGCCGCAGCCGCTCCTGTGTACCGAGCGTCACGCGGGGATGCGGGTCGAAGGTCAGCACGATACTTTCTCCCCCGACAGCGGCCGCCTCCCGGCGAATCCGGTCGAGCAAAACCCGGTGTCCGCTATGAACTCCGTCGTACGATCCGACGGTAGCCGCCGGCGAACGGAACGAAGGCAGATTTTCGAAGCCGTGGAATACTCGCATCGACACCTTAATTATTGTCGTTATTCTCTTCGGATTCCTTGACGCAGTAAGCAACCTTTTCCAGAAGAGTCGTAATATCGTAATTCTCCACGTAGATACCTTGCGGGAAATTCAGGCGTGTCGAGGTAAAGTTGAGTACGCCCTTGATGCCGGCGTGATGATCGGCACGACCAGTTCGGGGGCGACTTTGGTCGGCGAAGATACGATGACGATCGAGATGTCGTTCTCCTGGACGACCTTCTCGAAACACTCCATGTGGTAGCACGGAATGTTGTCGATCGCGGTATCCACTTTTGCGGGATCGACGTCGACGCGACCGTGATCCGCAGCTTCAGGCTCTTCCCGTTGAAATATTTGGTGATGGCCTGCCCCAGGTGACCCATACCGATTACGGCGATGTTCACCGGGCTTTCGCTGTCGAGGATGTTGCTGATGAATCGATGAGCACCTTCACGTCGTAGCCCTTCTTCGTGTCGCTCGAAGAACGCATCAGCATCAGGTCGCGCCGGACCTGCACGGCCGTGATGCCGTGGATGCCCGCCAGCACGTGCGAGAAGATATGCGTGATCCCCTGCTTGTGGCTGGCCAGCAGCGTGCGGCGGTATTCGCTCAGGCGCTCGATGGTTTTTTCGGGTATTGCGTTTGTCAAAGATGCCATGGTCTTACTATTCGACGGTTATCGTGAAATCGCTGTTGTAGTTGACTCTCATCCAGCTGCGGTTGACGTGGTTGTGGCGCTCCTCGCTCTGCCCGATAGGTAGGAGGTCTGAAGGGGCGTGTAGCTCCGGCCTTCCATGTCGTATTCGATGTCGTGTACATCGCGGGGCAGAAGACCGCCGCCGCATCGTAGCCGCGGTACGAGAAGAGCGTGGGCAGCGACCCGAAGGAGCGGATATAGGCGCTGTCGAAGTCGAGAATCGTCTGCGAGTCGCGGCTTGGCGTGGTAGGTCGAGATGAAGATCACGCGGTCCTTGAAGAACATCGTGCGGTCGATGTTGTTCATGCGGTTCCAGCGCGTATTGCCCAGCACGACGAACCGGGG
>OKWF01000030.1_pt1 | contig 20145 bp, 25 predicted proteins | sample 1607031 | NCBI WGS metagenome assembly OKWF01 (sample SAMN04414079, study PRJEB24778) | human gut metagenome | material: faecal | host: Homo sapiens | reverse complement strand
ACACGCGGATCGAGTTCAAACAGCGGAAAACCAAGGGACAGGAATACCTCGACATTTCTTCGCAGGCGGAGAAATATCTCGGAGAAAGAGGCAATCCGGACGACATCGTATTTACGGGGTTTACCTACGGATCATGGACTTCTCTGGAACTGCAACGCTGGAGCCTGGCGGCGGGCGTCAACAAAAACTTGACTTTCCACTGCGCCCGGCACACGTTTGCCGTGCTGATGCTCGACCTGGGCGCAGACATCTATACCGTATCGAAATTGCTCGGGCACCGGTTCCTGACGACGACGCAAATATACGCCAAGGTGCTGGACAAGAACAAACAGAACGCCGTGTCGCTCATTCCCGACATCGGATAACACAGAAAAACGTATGACAAGACAGGAAGCCGTCATAAAAATAGTAAAGATTACCCGCATCATCGGAGAGTTGAAATACCAGTTGGATGCGGACGACGAGGTTGAATTTGAGGCGCTCGACCCCGAATGGAAACATATCGCCGAATGGACGCAGGAGGTATGCCGGTACATGGAATTGGACGCTTCCCCGCAGGTGGCCCGTCTGATTGCCAATATCGGGTTTACCGACATGGTGGAGAAGTATGTGCAAAGCTGCAGGAAGGAGATCGGGGCGAAAGAGGCCAAGATACTCGACGACTATGTGAAGCACATGCGAACGCTGTCGTCGTTGTGCGATACCCGAAGCGAGGAGCAGAGGGAGAAATACGGCGATCTGATAGAGCCGTTAGCCAACGAACGGGTGGCTGCATTGCTGCAAAGAGCCGTCGATGCGGGCATACTGGACCGACACTACCAACCCGTTCCGCAGACGTCCCCCCTGCAACTGAAAGTCATCGCCTATGCGGTGTCGAGCCTATGCAAACTGCACAGCCCGTATGTCCTGTTTGAGAAACAATGGCACAGGGAGAACGGGAAACGGTTCAATACCTGCCGTATCCCCAAGCACAATACCGTTTGCTACGAAGAGACCCGGGCACTCTATCCCGAAGTGGATTTTGCCGGATTCGAACCCGTACACGAAGCCGCAACGTTCTATGTGCCGCAAAGCGAGGAGGAGATACGGGCCATGTACGAAGATTTGGTAAAATACGGGTACATAGCCCCGGAGACGACATTCGAGGCATTCGGCAGTATCTTCGACAAGGCAAGGTTCGAAAGTCCGGTGGAATGGACAAAAACCCAGCGGCAGTTGTCCTATTTCATCCACCAGGCATTCAGCCGGTTCAACAGGAAGAATTTATGGATCAAGGGCGAATGCTGTTTCCGCATCGGCGGAAAGAAGCCGCATAAGGCGAGCCTCGTGACGGGCTTCGCTTGGATCAAACGGGCGGGATGGATGGACCGGTACGATACGAGGCTGAAGGCTATATGCGACAGATTCAATCAATAGAGAGTATCACTCTCAATGCAGAACTAAAAAGAGAATTACCTATTCATATTTAGGTAAACCCATATTCCATAATACCCATAGCCATAAAGAAAAATATACTATGTATCAACTACTTATCAATGAAAAATACATCGCTTCGAATACGACTTTCAGTATATTTAACGGAATTTTTGACGAACCTAAATTCAAACAGCCTGTAGTATGGACAAAAAAACAGTCGCAACTCATATATTTCGTTCATTCAGCGTTCAAGGCCGACAACCCTTTAGATGTAGGGGTGAAGTGCTTGTATTGTTTCCGTTTACAGAACGAAAAAGTACCCAATCGGCAAAATATGGTCTGTAACTATCATTCGCTTGTAAAGAATGGATTGTTAAACACATACGATACAGAGTTAAAGCATATAGCGAATGAATACAACAAAGTGGGAAAGCGTGATACAAATACCTCCAAAATAATGGAGAAAAATAACAATAATTCAAATTTAAGTCCATGACAAAGAAATTATCTTTGCACCTCTCTCTTTTTGAAAAGAGCGATGCTCAGGTCTCGGTGGACCCCAGCGCAGACCGGAACACAAGGGCTATTCCGGTTGGTCAAACAAGCCCATGAAACTTATAAGGCCGAAGTATCGACCTTGCAAAAGAGCTACAAGCGCTATGCGCTTGATTTCATTCATTCAAATCAGTTCCATGACGAAAAAGATGCCTGGAGCAAAAATGAACACCAGAAGAACTACTACACCATAACCGATCTTTTGAGGGAACATGAAAAATTAGTATGCAAATATTTCAACCGCAATAAATTAGATGATGCTGAAATTGCGGATTTGCTCAACGAATTTTATGTTTCCGACCTACCGAAAACAATACCTATCGAAACCGGACATGAAGACAGGGATAGGACTAAACCAATCCCGTCGAATAACACCATCGAGTCTGTACTCGACAAGTATACGATTGACCTCATTGTGCAACTTGCCAATGAGGTCGGTTTATTTAAGGAGAAACTGGACGCGGACGACGTGGCCGCCCGCTATGCGACGGACACGTTGCGGACAATGACCTCACGGAACAATACCCGGCTGGTCGTATTGCTGGACAAACTGGCGTCGAGCGGCATCATTCCCTACCATTGGCAGGCCGTGATCGCAAAAAAGAAACTTGTCGTGAGTTCTTCGGGCAGGAAATACCTTGACCAGCACGACATGTCATCCACCCTCAATAGAAGTAAAGAAACGCCACCTAGTATTTCTGAAAAGCATTTTCTTGCCATCATTGACAAATACATAAGGAAAATCAAGAGCAAGGAAGTGTAACATAAGAAGCCGGATTTGTCGATAGTTGTGTTGAGAGTGGTCTTGACACTCAACAATATCAACGCGAAGAGCCGGCCGGATGCCCATACCTTTGTCCCCCGCAACCGGGTTGCCTGCGGGGGACGGCTCCGCTATTGTCAAACCTTAACAGCATCCATCCATGACACACCGAGGACGACAAACGCAAACAAGCTGCCATCCGGCGCATACGCCAGATGGAGAAGATCATCGACATGGTAAGGTCGGAGAAGCCCATCGAGCGCATACGATCGCTGGAACAGAAGATCGACGAAGTGGATAAAATAGAGGCGATCGAGAGCTGTGTCGAGCTCTTGAAGGACCACATCTGGGCTGTCAAGGAGGTACTGACGACGGCCGAGGCATCGGCCTATCTGGGCCTCTCGGAGAGTTATCTCTACAAGCTCACTTCCTCGAAGCGGATACCGCACTACAAGCCTAACGGCAAGTTGGTGTATTTCAACCGGCGGGAGCTGTGCGAATGGGCGATGAAAAACCAAGTACAAACGCAGAGCCGACGGCCTGCACAAACGACGAGACGATATGAACAGAAAAGAGATAGACCTGTTGCTTGCACGCATAGAAGGGCTGAAATCTTTCCTCGAAAAGAACTCGTTGGAGGATTTTCAGAAAGAGATATTGAGAGTGGACAACTACCTGAAGCGGTTCGGCTCGCTGGACGAACTGCTGTCTCACCTGAAACGGGTGGAGGAAGTAGCCTACACGGCGAAGGAGTTCCTGACCATCGACGAGGTGGCCTACTACCTCCAAGTGTCGAAAAGTTACGTCTACAAACTGACGGCTTCGAGGGAGTTTACCGTATATAAGCCGAACGGGAAGACCATCTTCGTCCGCAGGGACGACCTGAACGAATGGATAAGACGCAACCCCTGCGTGTCCGGCAGGGAAATAGAGAGCCGGGCCAACCTGCTTGCATACAGGCTGGAGCAACAGCAGAAACCACGAACATTCAAGAAATGAGAATCATGAAAAAACCGATATGACACTACCGGACAACCACCGGATAGACGAGGAGAAATGCAAGTCGCTACTGCAATACATTCGTCTGAATGTCACCGAAAAGTACGACTTTCCGCAGGAGATCGTGCAGGTAGACGGCGTGACCGTGGCGACGTTGGGCAATTTCAGCGCATCGACCGGAAAGCCCAAAAGCAAGAAAACGTTCAATGTCAGCGCCATCGTGGCCTCTGCTGTCGGGGAAAGAGGTGCTGAAATACAAGGCGGAGCTGCCGCCCTGCAAGAACCGCGTGCTGTACATTGACACGGAACAGAGCAAATGCCACTGCCACAAGGTACTGCACCGGATACTCAAGCTGGGCGGGGCTGCCGACAGACCGGGAGAACGACCGGATCGAGTTCTTCGTGCTGCGCGAGTACACGCCCGACCAGCGCAGGGACATCATCCGCTGGGCGCTGCACGAGGAGCAGAACATCGGACTGGTCATCATCGACGGCATCCGCGACCTGATCCACGACATCAACAGTCCGAGCGAGTCGCTCGACATCATCAACGAACTGATGCGGTGGTCGAGCTACTACGAGCTGCACATCCATACGGTGCTGCACCTGAACAAAGGCGACGACAATACCCGGGGGCATATCGGCTCGGAGCTGAACACAAGGCGGAAACCATCCTGCAAATATCGAAAAGCGTCGAGAACGGCAGGATCAGCGAGGTGCGGGCCATGCACATCCGCGACCGGGAGTTTACCCCGTTCGCCTTCGAGATCGGGGAAGATTCGCTTCCCCGTCTGGTAAAGGACCACCAGTTCAAGATGAGCAAACGAGACCGGCTGTCCTCGTACATGGATATGACCGAGCAGCAGCACCGCACAGCTTTGGAAGTCGCCTTTCCGGACAACTACGTTCCGGGGTATCAGATGCTGCTCGACGCCCTGAAAAGAGGATACGACAGCATCGGTTACAGCCGCGGACGGAATACGCTGGTGGGACTGTGCAAGTTCCTCATACAAAACGAGGCCATCGTAAAAGACGGCCGCGGGTATGCTTACAACGAGAATTTCCGCATAAAAAACCGGTCGGTTTAGTTTGCTGGGTGATATATAGAAAAACATACACTAAACGTCCCGAACCCATGAATACGATAGAGGCAAAACGAATACGAATCGTAGACTACCTGCGGCTGCTCGGCCATGAACCCGTCAAGGTGCGCGGCGGACAGTATTGGTACCTGTCCCCGTTGAGAAAAGAGGACACACCCTCCTTCAAGGTCACGACCGGCTGAACGAATGGTATGACTTCGGATTGTCGGAAGGCGGGAGTATCATAGAGCTGGCGATGCTGTTCCTGCGGACATCGAGCGTGAGCGAGGTCCTTCGGCTCATAGAGGTGCAAACGGGCGCGGCTCCCCTGCTCCGCACCCGTCCCCACAACGCCATGCCCGACGCGATAGAGGAGATGATGAAAGGCGTCGAGGTGGTGCCGCTGAACCACCATGCGCTCCTGTCGTATATCCATTCGAGGGGTATAGATACGCAGACCGCCCGGCAGTTCTGTCGGGAGATACACTACGAACTGCACAGGCGGCATTACTTCGCCATCGCCTCGGGAACGTATCGGGCGGCTACGAGATGCGCAATCCTTATTATAAAGGGTGCATCGGGCAGAAAGACATTTCCGTCGTCGAACAGGCAGCCGGCACGAGGCAGAAGCACGTGAACGTGTTCGAGGGCTTCATGGATTTCCTCTCCTACCGGACCCTGCTCAAACGGGGCGATGCCGTGGTATGTATCCAGGCGCCGTGCGACCATATCGTAATGAACACGGTAAGTAACCTGAAGAAGACCTTGCAGGTGTTGGAAAGCTACGAATACATCCACTGCTACCTCGACAACGATCTCGCCGGGCAGAAGACGGTAGAGACCATCGCCGGGCTGTACGGGATCGGGAGGACGGTAAACGAAGCGGTACGTTACGCCGACTACAAGGACCTGAACGACTGCCTGCGCGGCAGGAAGCGCTGAGAGGCCGCCATGTGCGGCCTGCGGGAAAACAAGGAGCCGGACTGGCTTGAGTCCGGCTCCCTCGTAAAATTCGCGGTATTGCAGATGCAATCAGCAGACGCCCAGCACGATGCCTGCGTCGATATTCAACTTGCGGCTGATCTCCTGCGCCACCTTGTAGGTGGGTTCGGCCTTGCCGGAGACGATGGCGCTGACACGCGACGGACTGATACCCAGCATGGCCGCCAGCGAGCGCTGCGTTAGGTGCATTTCGTACATCCGCAACTTCATCACGTCGGCCAGAGATGCGGTGCCGACCGCAAAATGCTCTTCCGAGTAATCCGCTACGAGGCTCGACAACAATTCGAGTTCGATAAGGTTCTTATCATCTTTCGGCGTATTGTCGTCTACGAGCGGCAGCAACTCTTCCACCCGATTAACCGCCCAATCGTATTGGGCCTTGTTCTCGATTTTCGTCATACCTGCTCTACTTTTTATATGTTCCGACAATCAATTCTGTCGTATTCCTTATGCGTCCCGATGAACCGTACATACACGAACCGGATCGTGAATTTGATTACGGCGACCAAGCGGAAATCGTTTCCTTTGACATTGAACACATAACGCTGGTTGCCTACATTATCAACGCTATTGAAAGTCTTTTTCACATCCGCGAAGCAACTCCATTCGCTTTTCTTGACCTTCTGCACCCAATCCTGCAAGGCCACCTTCGATTCCGGGTGTCGTTCCGCATATTCCTTAATGGCCTGTTCGGTAAAAATCCTCATAGCTCTGCGGGCATACATCAATTACGATGCAAACATACGCAGAAAATTTCATTTTACAAAATATAGTTTCATTTTACAGAACAACGGAACGATCCGGCCGCTCCGCAATGCCACCCGACTGGGTGGCTTTTTTTTGTGCCCCTACCGGCCTATTCCCATCGGCAAAGAATGCGCCAGAATATGATTTTAGAATATGATTTTAAAAAAACGCATAAAAATTCTCCTCAAAACATAAGTTTAACACTCAATTATTTTCAAGTTTCAAAACTGCGTTTTTTCTTTGCAAATCATATTCAAATCATATTTCAAAATCACATTGTAAATATGAAATCATATTTCATTTTCGCCATCGTGCTGACCGTTGCGTACATCGTCTACTACGCAGTCATCATCGTGCATGACCTTTACGGCAAGAAAGGCGCAGGCAAGATGCAGGAGGAGGTTTTCGACCTCGGCGAACCCGATGATGAAGAGAGTGTCGCCGTGACAGAGAACGAAACGGGCTTCGAGGTCGGGAGCAACGCATACGAAACGGAAACCGCAGACGCGGATAGGTCCGCAGTACCGCAGGCCGAGGCAGCCAACACAGGTATTTCCACACAGGAGAAACTCGAACGGCTGAAAGCCAAAGCGGAGGAGCGGATGGAAGAGAGCGTGCCCTACCTCTCGGACGGACGCACGGCCGAGGAGATGTACCGTGCGATGGTCGCAGGAGGCCGGATGGACTGCCGCCCCGAAATGGAGTGGAAACCCCTCAAAGAACGATTGTGAGATGCCGAAGGCGACCAGGATACTATGCGTATTATGCCTTATTCCCTGTGCGGCGCTGGCCAAGAGCGGCAGCGTGGACTACAGTTGGGGCGCAGACGCGCTGGCCTCGATGCACGACTTCGTGGTCACGATGATGCTGTACGTCCTGTATGTCTGCTATGCCGTCACTTCGGTTTTCGCCGTCATTGCCGCACTCCAGATCTACATCAAGATGAACACGGGCGAGGAAGGTATTGCCAAGTCCATCGTATCGCTATTGGGCGCATGCCTTTTCATCATCGGAGCCTCCATCGTGTTCCCGGCCTTTTTTCGGCTACCGCATATAAACCGCAAACGATTCGAGAACCAACAATATTCACAAAAAACATAACACAATGTTTCAGAAAATCCAAAAGATGTACCGGGAGGCAAAAGAATACGCCGGGGAGATTTCCGCGAAGGCGGCGGCGTTCGCCTTCGCACTGCTGGCAGGCACTCCGGCCAAGGCGCAGAGCACCGCAGGCGACTATTCGGCCGGCACGACAGCCCTGTCTACCGTAGCGGATGAGATCGTAAAATACGTGCCCATCATGGTCAAGCTCTGCTACGCCATTGCGGGCGTCGTGGCCATCGTAGGCGCAATCTCGGTGTATATCGCCATGAACAACGAGGAGCAGGATGTGAAAAAAAAGATCATGCTCATAGTCGGCGCATGTCTGTTTTTGATCGCGGCGGCCCGAGCCCTGCCCATGTTCTTCGGTATCGACATATAAAACGCCTGCGCGATGAAAGGCAAAGAAGAACGCTATCCGGACTATGCGCTGTTCAAGGGGCTGCAACGCCCCCTCGAACTGATGGGCATACAGGGCCGATACATCTACTGGGCGGCGGGCGCGGCGGGAGGAGCCATCGTAGGCTTCATCCTCGCCTACTGCCTTGCGGGATTCGTGGCCGGACTGGTCACGCTGGCCGCCGTCCTCTCGACGGGTATCGCACTCATCATCTTCAAACAGCAGAAAGGACTGCACAGCAAGAAGGTGGACCGAGGCGTGTACGTCTATGCCTGCTCGCGTCGGGTATGACCGTAAGAAACCACCACGGCAATGCGTGTGGCTATATTGATTGTTGACGCGGGCGGGTTCGTCTCTTCGGGAGGCGGGCCTGCCCCTATTTAATCGGAGACATAAGGCAATGGCCCTATACATCATTCTGTTATTCGCCGCCTTGTGCGCGGGCATGGCCCTGTCGGTCTGCGCTTTCGGTACGGGTGGCAAACGCAAGCACATCTTCCGAGACATCTATTTTTCAGTGGAAGATACGGACGGAATCGGCGTACTGTACACCAAGACAGGGGAATATTCCGCCGTGCTGAAAATCGAAAATCCCGTACAGAAATACTGCGCGGACATAGACAGCTATTACGAGTTCACGCAACTGTTTACCGCCCTGGCGCAGACACTGGGCGAAGGGTACGCCCTGCACAAGCAGGACATCTTCGTGCGCAGGCGTTTCGCCGAAGAAACGGGAGGAGACCGCGAGTTCCTCTCCGAAGCCTATTTCCGCTACTTCGAGGGACGTCCCTACACGGACAGCATGTGCTACCTGACCGTCACGCAGGAGGCGAAGAAGAGCCGCCTGTTCTCCTACGACGGCAAGAAGTGGCGCGACTTCCTCGTGAAGATCCGCAAGGTGCACGACCAGTTGCGCGACGGCGGCGTGCAGGCGAGGTTCCTGAACAAGGCCGAGGCGAGCGAGTACGTAGACCGCTACTTCGCCATGGACTTCAAGAACCGCATCGTGTCGATGACCAACTTCCGGGCAGACGAAGATACCGTCTCGATGGGCGGGAAACGGTGTAAAGTATACAGCCTCGTGGACGTGGACTACGCCGCGCTGCCCTCGCTGATCCGGCCCTATACCAATATCGAAGTGAACAACACGGAGATGCCGGTGGACCTCGTGTCAGTCATCGACAACATACCGAACGCTGATACGGTGGTGTACAACCAGGTAATCTTTCTACCCAACCAGAAGCGGGAGCTGTCGTTGCTGGACAAAAAGAAGAACCGGCACGCGAGCATCCCAAACCCCAACAACCAGATGGCCGTAGAAGACATCTCGCGGGTGCAAGAGGTAATCGCCCGCGAGAGCAAGCAGCTCGTGTACACCCACTTCAACATGATGGTGGCGGTCGATGCCGACACCGACCTGCAAAAGTGTACGAACCATCTGGAGAACGCCTCGGGCGCATGGGCATCCATATCAGCAAGCACGCTTACAACCAACTGGAACTGTTCGTGGGCTCCTTTCCCGGCAACTGTTATGCCCTGAGCGAAGAGTACGACCGCTTCCTGACGCTCTCGGATGCGGCGATATGCCTGATGTACAAGGAGCGGGTGCAGCATAGCGAGGAGACGCCGCTGAAAATCTACTACACCGACCGGCAGGGCGTTCCCGTGGCCATCGACATCACTGGAAAGGAGGGAAAAAACAAACTGACTGACAACAGTAATTTTTTCTGTCTCGGGCCTCGGGGTCAGGCAAGAGTTTCCACATGAACTCAGTCGTGCGTCAGTTGCACGAACAGGGAACGGACGTGGTAATGGTCGATACGGGTAACAGCTACGAAGGACTGTGCGAGTATCTGGGCGGCAAGTACATCAGCTACACGGAGAAGAACCCCATCACGATGAACCCGTTCCGCATCAACCGGGCGGAGCTGAACGTGGAAAAGACGGGATTCCTGAAAAACCTCGTACTGCTGATATGGAAAGGCTCGCAGGGCACGGTTACAAAAACAGAGGAACGCCTGATAGAACAGGTCATCACGGAGTATTACGATACCTATTTCAACGGCTTCGACGGCTTCACGCCCTTGCAACGCGAAGACCTGCACAAGAGCCTCGTGATCGACGAGCGCAACCGCGGCGACCGACGGGACGAGAGCGCACAGGATCGCGCCGAGCGTATCGAGGAGATCATCGACGAGATGGAGCACAGGCGCAAGGAACTGAAGGTGGAGGAGCTATCGTTCAACTCGTTCTATGAATACTCTGTACAGCGCATTCCCGACATTTGCGATGAGAACCGCATTTCGGGCATCGATCTATCGACGTACCGCTACATGATGAAGGACTTCTACCGGGGCGGTAATCATGAAAAGACGTTGAACGAGAATATGGACAGTTCGTTGTTCGACGAGACGTTCATCGTCTTCGAGATCGACAGTATAAAAGATGACCCTCTCCTGTTTCCTCTGGTGACGCTGATAATCATGGACGTATTCCTGCAAAAGATGCGTATCAAGACCAACCGCAAGGTACTGGTCATCGAGGAGGCGTGGAAGGCCATTGCCAGCCCGCTGATGGCGGAATACATCAAATTTATGTACAAGACGGCCCGTAAGTTCTGGGCCTCGGTAGGCGTGGTAACGCAGGAGATACAGGACATCATCGGCAGCGAGATCGTCAAAGAGGCAATCGTCAATAATAGCGATGTGGTCATGCTGCTCGACCAAAGCAAGTTCAAGGAACGCTTCGACTCCATCAAGGCGATTCTCGGCTTGACGGACGTGGACTGCAAGAAGATATTCACGATCAACCGTCTCGACAACAAGGAGGGGCGCAGTTTCTTCCGGGAGGTATTCATCCCGGCGCGGCTCGACCAGCGGCGTGTACGGCGTGGAGGAGCCGCGGGAGTGTTACATGACCTACACGACCGAACGGGCGGAGAAAGAGGCCCTGAAGCTCTACAAGAGAGAACTCCGGTGCAGCCATCAGGAGGCTATCGAGGCGTATTGCCGCGACTGGACCGCCAGCGGCATCGGCAAGTCGCTGCCCTTCGCCCAGAAGGTCAACGGGGCCGGGACGGGTATTAAACCGTCAAACCATCCACGATAACCAATAACCCAATATCAATGAAAACAATGGAAAGGATAGACATCGGACAAAACGTAAACCTGTTCCGCTTCCGCGACACGCTGGACGCTCGTATCCGGCGCATGTTCCGCGTAAACGGAATAACCACAGTCAGGGACCTGTGCCTTCAGAACAAGCGCGACTTGCTGAAGACGCGGGAAGTGGGAATCAGAAGCATCAGGCTGATAGAGACAATTCTGGAGTCATACGGCCTCTGGCTGGGTATGCACGAAACGGAACTGGACGAATACGCCCGTGCCGCGCAAAAAGAAAGGAAAGTCCCGGCCGCTGCTTCCGCTCCGGAAGAAACGGAAGCGGCGAAGTGGGAACAACGCAGGTACGAAATCGCCAGAGAGATGTTCGTACAGCACCGTATGCTGGCCGTCGCCGCCGTCAAAGAGGCCGACGACCTGATCGCCGCATTGGGGTACATGCCGCACGCCTGACAACCACCTAACCGGGAATATCTATGAAACGGCTGACGACTCTCCTTGCCATCCTGTCGCTTGCATTCGCGCAGCGTGTTCACGCGCAGTATTACAGCGTGAACTACGACACGCGGACCGTAGCGGCCATGGTCGCCGCGTTCGGTACGGAGGTCGTGGCCGAGAGCTATTACCGCGAGCAGGCGGACGACATCCTGAAACACTACACGACCGCGGAGGTGGCCGCTGCAGGGATATTCGCATCCAAATTCTTGGAACACAAGGCGCTGTCGGACCTCGGCATCTGGTGCAGCAGCACGGAGAACTACTACTACCGCCGCATCTACCGCATGGTGGCGGAGAAGATCATGCCGAAGATATGGATGGTGGCGAAACTGATGCTCCGCTCGCCGCAAACGGCGATCCACTGGGGCAGTTACCTGATGAAGGTGTGCGACGACACCAAGAGTCTGTGCATGCAGTTCGAGAGCATCGTGACCAACAGCACACTGACCTTTTCAGACATCGTGTTTCTCGAAATCAACCGGGAGATAGCCCCTCTGCTGAGGCTCTCGGAGCTGGGAGGCGTGGACTGGCACCGGATGCTGGACGATATGGCCCGGGGGCCGGGCAACCTCTCGCGGGAGAAGCTGCAAAGCGACATTGACAACCTGTACAACATGGGCGTCGGCCTCGCTACGGCGGGCATCGCCGGCCTCGGCGACGCGCTGTTGCCCCAGAGCATGTTCCACGAACTGCTGAACGGCAAGGTAAGCGAGATCGCGGCCCTGTACGACCACTATGCCGACATCTATGAACAGGCGGAGCGCGGCATCGGGAACATGCTGCTCGACAGGATCGGCGGAGAGGAGAATGTCGCCGGGCTGTTCGAGGCCGGGGCCTACGACCTGGCCGGCTGGATGAGCGACTATATGGGCGAAGAGACGGGAAACTACTACACGCAGCGGTGGTATATCGCAAGGCGCGAACAAGGAAGCACTGCGCTGTGCGACTACTATCCCCCGACGGACGACAACAGCATCCTGTACGGCGGAGAGTGGATGCGCTTCGAGACGACCGATCCCGGATTTTACCCCAATGCCTCGCAGCGGGAACAGGTGCTCGCCAACTCGGAGCGGCATGCCGGCTGGTCGCGGAGCCGCGTACAGCAGCTCAACAGCCGCAACGACGGTTACACATACACCATCGACTACTGGATGAACGCTACATCATCAACCGGAGCGGAAGGCAGACCAAGAAGGCATACGCCTATGAGATCCACGTAAAGCAGAGCTGGAACCGGGTGGAAGTCATCTACGAGGAGGTGTTCGATTCCTACACGATGGACCTGAACACTTTCAAGGCCGTGTTGAACGCCCGCCTCTCGGAGTTCAACGACAACGAAGAGGACTATACCTATTACATCGCGTCCGACGCACGAAACTACTATCAGGCAACGGACGCCGCCAGGCTGCAAGGCTGCGAGAGCGTGACCATCAGCGTAACTTGTTCGGACGGCGCCACCCTCGGACAGGGTTCGACCCAGTACAAGTGCCGCGGGTGCGGCAGCTCGCTGAACGCCCACTCGAAGGAGTGCGCCATGCAGACCACGGTTGCGGAAAACGAGCTGGACTTCTCGGAACTGGACGCGATGATACAGGAGGCGGACAACCGGGTCGTCGCCATCCAGTCGCAAATCGAGGCGCTGGAGGCCGAGAATGCCGCCCTGCTGAAAAAGATCGCCGAGGCGAGCGTGGAGGATGCCGCAGCATACCGCCAGCAGTACAACGCGAACAGGACACGGATCGGCGAACTGAACGGCGAACTGGCCGAATGGCAGAAGAAACAGAGCGAATACGCGGATGCGAAGCAGGAGGCGGCGGGCGACAACGACGTGCCCACGGACGACTACTACCGCATTCCGGCCATCATGCAGGACTGCAAGACGGCTTACAGCCTCTCATGGCAGGGCGACGGAACGTGGAGCGGCTACACCTATGTCCGCCGGGCGACAATGCCGAACATCAACGGCGTCATCACATTCCGGGCGACCCTCTCCATCGCGCGGAAACCGAAGTATTTCCTCGGAATAAAGATTCACAGGGCCATCCTGCAAATCAGTTGGGAGTTGACCACGGAGTACACAGACACCCATGTGGCCGACGTGCTGACACTCGACCCGGGCCTGTCGGACGCGGAGAAAACCAAGATGGTAAACGACCGTATCGCGGAGATCGCCCGGGAGCATCCGTCGTGCAAAATCACGACGGAGTACGCCCGCACCGCTCCGCTGGAAGAGACCCCGACCGGGGACGTGCACCACCTGTTGTGGTCGAGCGACCGGCTCGAAATCGCCCGCGAGGTGGACAGCCGCCTCACGAGAATCTACGCCGACCTCGTGTCGCTGGAAAAAATGATGCACTACAAGCGGAGCATTATCGACGTGCTGAAGGATGCACTGCCGCTGGATACGGACCAGGGGCGCAGGCTGACGCTCGTGGAAGAGTGTCACGCCCGCTGGGTGGACAACGCGCGGAGCCTGCGGAGCCGTGCGGGCAGAAAGGAGGAGCGCCCATGAAACGGAACTTACTGATAACGGCCGTACTGCTGGCACTGCTGCCCCGTGTCGCACAGGCGCAGTGGACCTTCGACATCGTTTCCGTCGAGGCGTACATCAACGACCACAAGAAACAGCGCAGCCTGTTGTTGGCCCGCAGTACGCTGGAATACAGCAACCAGTTGCTGCACGAGTACAGCCGCAAGGAGGTCGGCGGATACAAGGAGCTGAACGTGGATCTCGACCGCTACACCCGCGCCTTCGATGTGATCGACGTGATGTACCAGTCCCTGCGCACGGCGCTGAACGTAAAAAGCACCTACACGGCGGTCAGCGATCGCATCGGCGACTACAAGAGGCTGCTGGAGGATTTCAACGAAAAGGTCGTGAAACGCGGGCGTATCGACCCGGCCGACGCCTTGATTATCAAGATAAACGAACGGGCGATACGCGACATCGCTCACGACGGGGAGCAGCTATACAGGTCGGTCAGCGACCTGGTACTGTACGTCACGGGAGCGGCGGCCTGCTCGACCAGCGACCTGCTGATGGTGCTGGAAGGGGTCAACCGCTCGCTGGACGACATCGAGCGCCACCTGAACAGGGCCTACATCGAGACGTGGCGGTACATACAGGTGCGCATAGGCTACTGGAAAGAGAAGATTTACCGTACCCGCAGCATACGGGAGATTGCGGACGACGCCTTCGGCCGATGGCGCGGCGCCGGCCGACTGGATTATTAACGGACAAAAGGGAAAAAGAAATGAAAAGGACATGGTTACTCACGGTGGTAGCGCTCGTAACGGCGAGTGCGATTCATGCACAGTCTGTTACCTATAACCACGATGCGCCGAAACAGGGACAGATCACGGTCATGGAGACCGGCACGGGCACCCTCTCGCCCGAACTGTACTATTGGGCGCTGCACAACAAGTACAGGAAATCGGCGGCGGGCAAGAACAAGCTGTCGTACCGCACGCTGGCGGGTATCAACCTCTACAACCAAGTAGACGAGGCGGAGGCCATCGACTCGGCGCTGGTCAGTAGGGCGAAGATCGAGGCGCTGAATGTGGCCGACCGCCAGATAGACATCGCATGGCTGGCCGAGGGCGACAAGATCGACGGGCAGATGGAACGCCTCAAACGCAACATCGACCGTATCCTGCCAGCCGGCGGCACACCGGACGACAAGGAGCGGTGGACGGAATACTACCATATCTACCAGTGCGCCATCGACGCGACCCGGGACGCCTACATGCCTAACGCACAGCGCAAGAAGGAGTACCTGCGCATCTACGAGGACGTGGCCCGGCAAAACGAGATACTTGTCAGCTACCTCGCCCGCAGGCAGAACGTCACCGTGACGAGTTCGCTGCTGAGTGCGACCGACGACCGGCGGCTGCACAAGGGAAGTATTGTCCGCGAAGCCATGAACCGGTGGAACGAATCGCGCCTCGCGGTGCGCAGCTCGCAATCGGGCGGCGGCACGGAGACGGGAGACGGAGAGGAAACGGTAAGCAGAGGGAAATAAAAGGACGCAGCGTATGGCAGACGGGAATATACTTTCGGATTTCGGCATCGACCTCCTGGAAGAGGAGATCGACGATGTGATTTTCCAGACCAACGAGTTTCTGACGGACGCCACCTTTACCGGTTCGCAGGGGCCCTTTTGGTGGATCTTGCAGATGTGTATGGCGCTGGCCGCGTTGTTCGCCATCGTAATGGCGGCGGGCATGGCGTACAAGATGATGGTCAAGCACGAGCCGCTGGACGTGATGAAGCTCTTCCGGCCGCTGGCCGTGTCGCTCGTGCTGTGCTGGTGGTATCCTCCGGCCGATACCGGTATGGCGGGCAGCGGCAGCAACTGGTGCGTTCTGGACTTCCTCTCCTACATACCGAACTGTATCGGCTCGTACACGCACGACCTCTACGAGGCCGAAGCCGCACAGATAAGCGACCGGTTCGAGGAGGTGCAGGAGCTTATCCATGTCCGCGACACGATGTACACGAGCCTGCAAGCACAAGCCGACGCGCTCATACGGGCACCTCGGACCCAGACCTGATAGAGGCGACGATGGAACAGACGGGCGTGGACGAAGTGACCAGCATGGAAAAGGACGCGGCCAAACTGTGGTTCACCTCGCTGACGGCGGGCGTCGTGGTCGGTATTGATAAAATCGTGATGCTCATAGCCTTGATCGTATTTCGCATCGGCTGGTGGGCTACATATTTTTTATGTCCAATGAAAGGAAAAAAATTTGTGATGTGTATATCGAAAAGGAGACACCTGTATTTCCTTTCCATGAGAATAAACATAGGAACGTGTTTTTCCCATAGATGATGCTGCCAGATCATAAGTTGAACTATATGACCAATTATCAACAGCACCATAATAGATATTAAAATTAGTATTTTCTGGGCTGTTTAAATGAGTCTCTATAATAGTTTTAGAAAATACGCCTGAAATACCAGGCATCCAACCAACACCTATAATAAAGCAAAGTTTCTGAGCTTCAATGCTTTTTCATATGGTTTTAATAAATCACGCAAAATGCCATATCCTCCTATATCGATGTAGTGGCAATTATTTCTTAATGCATGTAAGGCAATCTTGTCATTTATTTTAAATGAAGGTCCAACAGCATTAATAACCAACAAACATTGAGAACAAAAATTATCCAATTCTACATCATTGTTATAGTTCATTTGGTTATACTTAAGTCGCTCACTATTATAAAATGTAGACATAGATATTTCTTTTATGGATCTCCTACCACCAATTAAAACATGGAAGTGAGTTTGTAGTTGTAATAAATATTTAACTATAATAGAACCAATTGTTCCAGTTCCACCTATTATTCCTATATATTTATTATAAACCATAATACTATTCCTCTATAGATATATTTATGTTGTTGTTTTTTTAATATTTCGTTTAACATGTGCAGATTGATATTTTATATCTTCAAAAGTAAAGATGCCAGGCATAATTGGTATACATCCTTTTATTATCGAGAGCACAATTACCGCACAAAATACTCCTGTTAATCTAAATGAGGAATCTGAGTGCAATAAACATTTTACAATAGAATTTTGATTTCTTACATAAGTACATACTATCACAGATTTCTCGTTTTTCTCATTTTTCTCCAATTGCCCCTGTTGTTTATTGACCATTTTACAAATCAATTTTCTAATAAAAGAGCTCTTTCTTAGTAAGGGAACTATGCCCATAGGAAGATTTTGCAGATGAAAAGCACAATCAAAATTTTGTAGTTCTTCAAATCGACTAGCTCGTTGTATAGTCCTTATTTCAGGACTAGAAAAGAATATTAATGGCATATTGGAATGAAAACGATCAAAAGTAAAAGTTCTATCTGAATGATATTTAGTTGGTTTTATTCTTCGGATTTCCCTTTCTGAAAGGAGCATCAGGTCATCTTTAAAACCCTCAAACATATTGATTATTGAAGCTGTTCCAGAAACAACACCTGCTCCAAAATAGATTCTCAATTCGGCTTCTAAAACAGTTTTTTTTAATTGTTCTGCAGCATATTCTAGCATGAAAGTTGTCAACCCTGGACATAATCCCATTCCTGTAAAAATTGTTCCCCGAAAATTTGTTATGTTCTCATTTTTTTATTTCTAGTACACGTCCACTATGTCCATAGTCATCATTAATATCAACACATATTACGTGATTTCTTAAACAAATTGTATAAATATCTGTTCCTACACATGAAAAAGGACCAAGTGCCAAAATTATAATATCAAATTGTTTAATAACAGATTCTATATTTTGGGTATCATGTATGTCCATTTTTATGAACTTTACTTTCTTCTCTGATATCTTATGAATACCTCTTGATGCTATAAATAATTCACAAATATCATGATAATGTAGCAAGTAATCTGTAATAAATTGTCCCGCAATCCCTGTGCCACCAATTACTAAAACTTTCTTTTTAGACATAAATTTCTATCTTTTTTTAAGCTTATCCAACAATTATATAATACAGAGTGATCCCCAAACTAAAAATGCATGGTAGTAAACATTCGGTCTTGGGAATTATCCAAGTGACAATAGATAAAATAATTGTTAGTATAACAGGGTTCACAACTATAGACCATCGAGGAACTATAGCTTTGGATGAAAAGTTACTAAATCCAACAATCAGCCAGGTCACTGGAAGTAGAATAAACATAAAGGGGAAAAAAGGTATATTAGATCCTGTTAATAATTGCCAATCTATATTTGTTTGCATTATCATTTTTGATGTACCAATACTATATATTATGGCATAGCTGTAATGATAAAACCCCAACATCAATAAAGAATAAGATATACAGAATGTATTAATAAGCGCAAGCTTTTTATTAACTTTACACATTGTTGTGTATATGAAGTATGTCCCTAATATCCAAAAAGGAAAAGTAAAAATACATCCAAAAGATGATAAATTTAAAATAGTTTCTTCTAAAGAAAGTAGTCTTGAAACAAAATAATCTGTTTCAACAGTTTTCATCTGTACTAGATAGTCGCAGGTTGTGATAAATAAACCTGAGATTACACTTATAATGATTATACAGTCATAATTACGATTGTTCATTCCATAAAAATTAAAAAGCTGCCGGAATCTTTTAGCTTCCGGCAGTCTTTATTTATTTTAAATATTGAATTTTGAAGGGATTACCTTCTGTTTTTATCTTTAAAGGTTCATACTTATCTTCTTTATAGTTGTAAAGATAATAACCTGTTCCTTGAGTAGAAGCCATCCCGAACACCATATAGTCTCCTGCTTTACATTGACTACATGACCAACCCGTAGTTCCGTCAAAGTTCATTTTTTGACAGTTTTATTATAAACATCTATTTCAAATGTTTGCATTGATTTGTCATTTACATAATCAGGTGGATTACTAACATATCCCGGAACATTGAAATATCCATATAGCTTACCATTTCCTGTATATGTTTTGCTATAAATATAATTTGCTTTATTACCCTTTATGTCCGGTATACTAATTGTTTCTATTGGGAAATAGTATGACTGATCAAAGTCTGTTTCTCCTTTCTTTATACGCAAGAAACCTTCTGTACAGTTTGCAAAATATCCGAAGCCTCCTACACAATAAATATAAAGATCGCCTTTTTCATCAATGAAAGGATCACCTGAATACTCATAAGCGGTTGCCATTGTAGCTCTATTATCAGATATCATTTTAATAGGCTTGTCTGTCTTTGTATCAATCAAAAGTACATAAGCTCCAGTATTAGGGTTAAACTGGGACTTATCTTGAGCTAATCCTACATATAAAATACCATCTCTAATAACCGAAGCACCAGGTTCAGGATTTTTATCACCACTTTCTTTCCCAATTGCATATTCAGATAAATCTATTTCACCTGTTTTTTTGCATTGTCGTAGGATTTATTATATACAATTTTCCCAATCCTACGCATGATATATAAGCTTTTTCTTCTGAATCAAATGTAAGGAATGCAGGAAGAGAACCGGAAGGGAGAATCATCGTTTCTTTTTCTTGAATTAGCAAACCATTCTCGACTCTGTACTTATATAAACGGGCATTCATCGATTCTAAGACATAAATGTTACCCCCATAAGTAAAAAGAAAAGATTCTTTGCAAAGACCAAAGAATTTTGTGTACTTGTCTGTTCTACATTTAAATCTTTAAATAGACTAACATAAGCATTATCACCCACCGTGACACTATGAACAAAACTCATATCGTCTTCTTCATCTGTTGGAACGGATCATCTTTACTACATGAAATAAAACTTAAAAAGGTCGCTAATAGCGACAATAACAAATCATTTGATTTTTATTTTTTATTTTTTTAGTTAAAATAATTATTTATAATATTACAAACTCATCGCTCCCCCCTGAAGATTCATCACCAAACCAATTAAATCGTAATTTAATTTTAAAAGTACGACCTTGTAAAGGCT
>OKWF01000029.1_pt1 | contig 20229 bp, 20 predicted proteins | sample 1607031 | NCBI WGS metagenome assembly OKWF01 (sample SAMN04414079, study PRJEB24778) | human gut metagenome | material: faecal | host: Homo sapiens | reverse complement strand
TGCCTCTTGCTCCACCGTATCCGCATCGGCCAGTCCGATGCGTCCCACGCCAGCTCCCGTCAGGTAGAGGGCTGCGGCCGAGCCGAGCCCGCCGATGCCGACGATCAGCACCGAAGCCTCTGACAACCTGCGCTGCCCCTGCTCCCCTATTTCCGGCAGCATCGTCTGCCGTGCGTAACGTTCCTCCATCGTCAGTCGAAGATTTTGTCCCAGTCTTTCCAGACGACTTCGTACCCTTCGCGGCGGATGTCGGCTTCGACCTGGGCCGGTGTGCGTTCGTCGCTGACGGAGAACTGTTCGAGGGACTGGGGATAGGTATGGTAGCCGCCCGGGATCGGTTTTCGATCCGGCGCTCATCGATGTCGCTCCGAGCGTGGGCGATGTGGTTGCGGAACGAGGGTTTTTCAGGGTCGAGAAGGAGATGTCCACGTCGTGATCGAAGATGCGGAAGGCGAAAGTGAGTTGGGCCAGCTCCCGGTCGGTCATCACCACATTCGGCTGAAAATGCCCTTCCGACGGACACATGCGCGGGAAATTGACGCTGTAGCGCGTTTTCCAGTAGTGCTTGCGCAGGTATTGCAGATGCAGGGCCATCATCGTCACGTCCGTGCGCCACTCTTCGAGGCCGATCAGTACGCCCATGCCGATCTTGTGCACCCCGGCCTGCCCCATGCGGTCGAAGCCGTTCACGCGCCATTCGAATTTGGATTTCATCCCCGCCGGGTGGTAGATGTTGTAGTTGGCGCGGTTGTAGGTCTCCTGAAAGCAGACCACCCCGTTGAGTCCGGATTGGGTCAGGCGGTAGTAATCCTCGCTCGCCAACGGCATTACCTCGATGGTGAGGTTGTTGAAATAGGGACGGCAGACCTTGAGCGCCTGTTCGATGTAATCCACGCCCGCTGCCCGGGGATTTTCTCCCGTTACGAGCAGCAGGTTTTCGAACGGTCCGAGTGCCCGGATCGCCTTGCACTCGTCTTCGATCTGTTCCATCGTGAGGATCACGCGGTCGAATTTGTTATGATGGTTGAATCCGCAGTAGATGCAGGAGTTCGTGCACGAGTTGGTGATATACATCGGAATATACATCGAAATAGTCTTGCCGAACCGTTCCTGTGTGTATCGGCGGCTCAGCCGGGCCATCGGTTCCAGGTAGGCGGCCGCTGCAGGTGAGATGAGCGCCATGAAGTCGTCGAGGGTCAGGTGTTCCTTGCCGAGCGCCGTCTCTACGTCTGCCGGTCGTTTGTGCTGAATTTGCCGGGTCGTCTCCTCCCAGTCGTATTTGGCTAATTCTTCTGAAAACATAGCGCGGCGGAATTAGTCGAGAAATGCGGTGAGAGGGCTCGACGCTTCGGCGCACTGTGCCTGTGCTCCGAGTCCGGCTTCGTAGGCTTCGCGCCCGGCAACGACGGGCCTGGGCGAAGGCGCGGGCCATGCGCACGGGATCGCCTGCGACGGCGATGGCCGTATTCACGAGTACGGCGTCGGCACCCATCTCCATCGCCGCCGCCGCATGGGACGGGGCGCCTAATCCTGCGTCCACGATGACCGGGACGTTGCTCTGTTCGATGATGATGGCCAGCAGGTCGCGCGTAACCAGTCCCTTGTTGGTGCCGATCGGTGCCGCCAGCGGCATTACGGTCGCGGCGCCCGCCTCTTCGAGTCGCTTGCAAAGCACCGGATCGGCCTGAATGTACGGCAGTACCACGAAGCCCATTTTAGCCAACTGTTCGGTTGCCTTGAGCGTTTCGACCGGATCGGGCAGCAGGTATTTGGGATCGGGATGGATCTCCAGCTTGATGAAGTTCGTGCCGAAGGTTCGCGGGCGAGCTGTGCCGCGAGCACGGCTTCCTCAGCGTCGCGTACACCCGACGTATTGGGCAGCAGTTGAATCTCCGGACGGCGTACATGCACGAGCATGTCGTCCTGCGGGTTATTCATGTCGATGCGCTTCATTGCTACGGTGACCATCTCCGATTCCGAAGCGGCGATTGCGCGGGCCATCAGTTCGTTGGAGCTGAATTTTCCCGTTCCTACGAACAGGCGCGAACGGAACGTCCGTCCGCCGATAACTAATTCACTCATTGTTTAGTTCGGTTTATTATATTAATTATTCGTTGAGTTTCTTCGAGGGTGTTTTCCGCTTGCAGCAGTGCGCCCGAGAGCGCTATTCCGGTCACTCCCGTTGCGAGAATATTTTCCATGTCGGCTGCCGTGATGCCCCCGATAGCGACGACGGGCAGCGCGATGCCGGCATTGCGGCAGCGCTCCATAATCGTGCGGTAGCCTTCGAGTCCGAGCACGGGACTCAAGTTGCGTTTGGTCTGCGTGAAGCGGAACGGTCCGAGGCCGATGTAGTCGGCGCCCTGCCCTGCCCCCCGTTTGATGTCTTCGAAGGTGTTGGCCGTCGCTCCGATCAGGTATTCCGGCCCCAGCAGGCGGCGTGCTTCGGCAACAGGCATGTCGAGCTTGCCCAGATGCACGCCGTCGGCATTCAGTTCGCGGACGAGTTCCACGTGGTCGTCGAGGATGAATTTCGCACCGTACTTCCGGCACAACCGTTCGATTTCACGCCCGATGCGCAGCACCTCTTCCGCCGGAGCGTCTTTCATACGGAGCTGCACCCAGCGGCAGCCTCCTTCGAGTACGGCCCGTGTTCCGGCGATTTCGTCGTAGCGGTCGGTATGGTGGGTAATGAACTGTAACATAATTTTCAAATAATAATATATTCAATGTGCCTGTTATCTGACGGTCGCAGCCTCGAACCGACGGTCGATTATCGCGGCTCTTGGCCGAGCCTGTAATTCCGACCTTCCCCTGCTCCTTCTCGGAGGGAATTGGGTGCGCCGTGCTTTCCAAGAGGTACATTAAAGTATTGTTATTTATCAGACCGATTTTCGGACGGTTTTCCGCCGGTTTATCGGTTGAATTTTTGTATTTCCCGCATACGCCGCACCAGTTCTCCGGGCGTAGCGCCCTGCCAGATGTACCCGAGAAAGGCAACTCCCCCGAATCCGTACTCCTTTACGCGGGCAGGTGTTCCGGCCGGATGCCGCCGAGCGCTGCGATGCGCGGATTGATGATGCCCTGCACGAATGCCTCCCGGAGTTCGTCCGGTGCATACCCCGCTCGGTAGCCGGTTTGGAGATGCTGTCGTAAATCGGGCTGAGAAAAAGGTAGTCTTCCGTCGGGTGCGATGCGAGCTCCTCGAACGAATGGCACGAACGGCTTACCAGGCCTCCGAATCCGGCGGGGATCTCCGGGTGCGGGCGTTCAGGTGCACTCCTCCGATGCCGTACTCCCCGGCCAGATACAGATGATCCTGCAAAGTCAGGCGAGGATATAGTTCGGGCGGAAGCGCTTCGATCAAGCGACGCATGTCGTTCTCGGCCGATTGCGGTTTGCGCAGATGCACCCGATCGGCTCCTTCCGAGAGCAGAATCCGGATCGACTCCGCTTCCGACGCAGCGAACGGCGTGTCGGTGATGACGATGATGCGCATCATCCTCCGCACACGGCGCGTATGACGGTGATTTTCGCTCCGGCCTGCAAATGGGTCGTCGGCCATTCGCTGCGGGGAACGACCTTGTTGTCGATCGCTGCGGCGATTCCGTCGGCGGCGATACCCTCCTGCATCAGCAGTTCGGCGAGCGTCGTTGCAGCGTCGGTTTCGACGGGTGAGTGATTGATGAATACTTCCATGATTTACCGTAATTGCGGGAGATGTCTCGATGAGAAAATTACGGTCTATGAACAAGTTCCTCCGGCGGTCCTAACCGCTTCAGGTTCATAGGGTATGATCTCAGCCTTTCCGGTCTTTCCCGACGAAGGCACCCCTCTTGTGTCTTATGTATGATGCAAATATAGGAAAAATTTCGGAAGGATGTTCGTTTTTTTAATTCATACTTCCGGCTATGCGTTCGGATTTGGAGGTAAGTTTCCGTCGGCGGGGCGTTTATAGAAAATTAGAGGAAACGGGAAAATCTCCCGTTTCCTCTTTGTATTTCTACTTATTCCGCCTCTCCCGATTGCTCCCCGTTTTTTGTCGGTGAGCGTTATTCGCGCAAAGCATTGTGCGGAAGCACGATGTGGTGGAAGACTTCGTTGCGGTTTGTAATACGACCTCTTTTTTCCGGCTGTTTTCGTTCGCACGAGAGGTTGGGGCGTCAATAATTGATCCAGCGGATTTTTCGGTTCTCCTTGCCGCCCAATTCCATAGCCCGACGGCGGATCCTGTCCGGTTGTGCACCCGTGGTCGGGTTGCTCAAGTTGAGCGCATTATACACGGTATCTACCGTGCACCCCATTTCCATACGATCTGTCGTTTCAGATCGGGTGCGATTTCGATTACCTTTTTATATACTTGTCGTCGCATTATTGAAAGAATTATATTATATTTGTTATAATTTTTTTCGTTCGGTTTTTCGAACACTATTCGTTCGATCTGTTTGATACTACAAATATAGATAATATTCGAAGAATTAAATCTATATGACAAGGAATTTTCTATAATTTATTTTTATAAATACGATTTTTATTATAAACGACTTTTGGTATGACGGTCAAGGACAGAATAATGGAATTTGCAGGATGAGCGGCATCAAGCCGGGGCGCTTCGAACGCGAGTGCGGACTATCGAATGCCTATCTGTCGAAACTGAAACATGAACCGAGCCGTGATAAACTCGGTAAAATTTTCGCCCGCTATCCCGAATTGAATAAAGATTGGCTGTTGAACGGTGAAGGACCGATGCTGAATGTCGTTCACTATCCGGCAATGGAAGGCGGGAATGAGCTTTTGGTAAACGACCAGGCGTATTATGTCGGGCGACCGGCAGGCTCCGATGAAGTGTTGATTCCCAGGGATGCTTGGGAGGTAATAAAAAAGCAGGCCGACAGTTTCAAGGAGCGGGACGAGCAGATGAACCGGGTAATTTCTTTACTGGAGAAGCAGATGGATAAAGGAAAATAAGGCTGACTGTTTTTGGAACTTTCAGGGGTGCGCTTGGAGCGCGATCTCGGCTCGACAAGAAGTAAGTTCTGTGTGTGTTATAGCTTCGGCAGCCTGCTATCGCTGAAACTTTGTTACGTCGTGTATGTGATAATCGCATAACGGGCCAGAGTTTGACGTAAGTGATTCATTTGTCAATGCCTTGCATTTTGTCGGCTTTTGTCGATCGAAAGGTCCCAGACGTCTGTTTGCGGTATAAACATTTTTCGTTGCCATGCTACCTCGGTAAGTTCCGCAGAAACATATATTGTGAAGTCTGTCCCCTGCGCTATGTAATTTATCTTCCGTCCCGGCTCCTGATAATCGTACTTTCGCTGCTGTTCGCTCTTTGTTCCGGTATTAAAACGAAACGATTCTGCATATCATTGATGTCCAGAATCGTTTACTTCATTATGTAATCTTGCCTAACAGAAAAGGTCCTTCGAAAAGGACCTCGTGAGCGGGAAACGGGGCTCGAACCCGCGACCCTCAGCTTGGGAAGCTGATGCTCTACCACTGAGCTACTCCCGCATTCGGAGAACAAAGTTACTCCGATTTTTTTTATTTATCAACTCTTCGGGCGGTAAAATTTCAGGTTATTCTACCATTTTCCGCAGTGATGCAAGGTTTTTATCGTTTCGCAACTCCCTTCCCTCCGGAGTATAGAGGTAGTCGATCCGATCGCGGAAATACTCTTCCACCTTGTTGCGGACGATTTTCATCGTACTGTTGATCAGTCCGTTTTGCTCGGTGAATGGCTCGTCCACGATAGCCAGTCCCGCCGGAAGCCACCGCTCGGGAAATTCTCCGGCATAGGGGCCGCCGGCCCGGTAACGGTCGATCTCCGCGCCGAGGATGTCGGCGGCCGCAGCCGCTCTACCCTCCCGGATATCGCGGGGCGTCGAGCTCGCGGGCGCAGGGCGTCGCGATTGGGTACGACGATCGCCCCGGTGAAGGGACTTTGGTTGTTATAGATAATGATCTGGTCGATGAAGGGCGATTTATCAACGATCGCCTCCTCCATTCCTTCGGGGCTGTACTTCTCTCCGTCGCTGGCGATCAGCAGGCTCTTGAAGCGCCCCAATACGTAGAGGAAATCATCCTCCGACACATAGCCCATATCGCCCGTGTGGAGCCAGCCGTTGCGGACGGTCGCCGCCGTCGCATCGGGATTTTTCCAGTAGCCGGCCATGACGTTCTCGCCCCGGATGACGATTTCACCCTTTTGGCCGCGCGGCAGCTCTCGCCCCTCTTCGTCGAGGATTTTCAGGTCGAGCGGTTCGAGAATCTTGCCCGACGATCCGAACTTGTGCCAGTGGTACTTGGGCGAATTGGTCGAAATGACGGGTGTAGCTTCCGAGAGTCCGTATCCCTGGAACATCGGGATCCCGATGGCATAGAAAAAGCGTTGCAGCTCCGAATCGAGCAGTGCGCCGCCCCCGACGAAAAACTCCAGCTGCCGCCGAATGCCTCCCGCACCTTGCGGAACAGCACGAGGTCGAAAAGTCCCACGACGGGTGCCAGCAGGATCCGCCAGCCCTTGCCTTTGTGGTAGCCGTCCTGATTGTAGATATAGGCCGTGCGGAGCGCGAAGTCGAACAACCGTTCGGTGAAACGTCCTTTGGCCCGAATCGAAGTTTCGATGTTTTTGCGGAAATTTTTGGCCAGCGCCGGCACCGACAGCAGGAAGTTGGGTTTCACTTCGCGGATATTCTGCGGAATATTCTTGAGCGTCTCCATCGGGGTCGCCCCTATTTGTACGGTCGCCACGCTGGCGCCGCAGGCGATCATGATGTAGAATCCCACCACGTGCGCGAAACAGTGGTCCAGCGGCAGGATGATGAGCGTGCGGTAGCTGGACGGGATGTCGATGCGCGAGAGCGACTGTTCGACGTTGGCCGTGTAGTTGCGGTGGGTCAGGACGACGCCTTTCGGATCGGCCGTCGTGCCCGACGTGTAGGTGATCGTGGCGTAGTCGTCGTTCCGGATCGCCTGCCCTATTTTGAGAAATTCCTCCTTATGCCCGGCCAAATAGTCGCGGCCCAGACGTTTGAGCATGCCGTAGGCCGTTTCGCCGCTTTCGAGCGGAATGTGTCCCAGGACGATGATCTGTTCGAGTTCCGGCAGTTCCGCCCGGATGCGGCGGATCTCGGAAGCTGTTGTTTCGAAACGAACAGCGCCTTGACCTCGGCGTGGCGGAGCCGGAACAACAGATCGTTCGACTCTTCGAGTTTGACCGACAGCGGAACGCTGATCGCTCCGGCATAGAAGATACCCAGCTCGGAGATGATCCAGCCGTTGCTTCCTTCAGCCAGGATAGCGACCTTGTCTTTGGGGCGAATACCCAGCGAAGCTAATCCGGCCCCCACTTCCAGGGCCTGTTCCCTGGTTTCCGCGTAAGTCGTGGGTTGGAAGGCGTGATGACGCTTCTCGAGCAGGAAGGTTTTCTTTCCGTATTTTTCAACGGAGGATTCGAACAGGTCGATAATCGTCTTTTTCATAGCTAATCCATTTTTAATACGGCGAGAAAGGCCGACTGGGGTACTTCGACATTGCCGATCTGACGCATGCGTTTCTTGCCCTTTTTCTGTTTCTCCAGCAACTTGCGCTTTCGGGAGATGTCGCCGCCGTAGCATTTGGCCGTCACGTCCTTGCGCACGGCCTTGACCGTTTCGCGGGCAATGATCTTGCGCCGATGGCTGCCTGGATGGCGATGTCGAACTGTTGGCGCGGGATCAGCTCCTTGAGCTTCTCGCACATTCTGCGTCCGAAATCGTAGGCGTGGTCGGCATAGATCAGCGACGAAAGGGCATCGACCGGTTCGCCGTTGAGCAGGATGTCCAGTTTGGCCAGCTTGCTCGGACGGAACCCGATGCGGTGGTAGTCGAACGAGGCGTAGCCCTTGGAAATGCTCTTGAGCTTGTCGTAGAAGTCGAACACGATTTCCGACAGGGGCATCTCGAAATTGACCTCCACGCGATCCTGCGTGATGAAGGTCTGGTTTTTCATGATACCCCGCTTGTCGATGCAGAGCTTAAGCACATTGCCCAGGAAATCCGACTTGGTGATGATTTGAGCCAGGATATAAGGCTCCTCGATCGAGTCGATTTTGGTTATTTCGGGCAGGCCCGAGGGGTTGTGCACCTCGAGCACGTCGCCCTGCGTCGTGGTGATTTTATAGGATACGTTCGGGACGGTCGTGATGACGTCCATGTCGAATTCACGGTAGAGGCGTTCCTGGATGATCTCCATGTGCAGTAGTCCGAGAAATCCGCAGCGGAAGCCGAAGCCCAATGCCAGCGAACTTTCGGGTTCGAACGTGAGCGAGGCATCGTTGAGCTGCAACTTTTCGAGCGAAGCCCGCAGGTCTTCGTACTGGTCGGCTTCGACGGGATAGACGCCCGCGAAGACCATCGGTTTCACATCCTCGAAACCGGCGATGGCCTCCGTCGAAGGGTTTTCGACCGATGTGATCGTATCGCCCACCTTGACGTCCGACGAAGTTTTGATACCCGAACAGATATAGCCCACGTCCCCGGCACGGATTTCGTCGCGGGGCTGCATCTTGAGCTTCAGCACGCCCACCTCGTCGGCGTCGTACTCGCTGCCCGTGTTGAAGAATTTGACATGCTCGCCCTTGCGGATCGTGCCGTTGAAGACGCGGAAATAGGCGATGATGCCCCGGAAGGGGTTGAACACCGAGTCGAAGATCAATGCCTGCAACGGAGCGTTCGCATCGCCCTGAGCTCCGGAATCCGCTCGACGATGGCTTCGAGCACCTCTTCCACGCCCAGTCCCGTTTTGCCGGAGGCGCAGAGGATCTCGTCCGGGTCACAACCCAGCAGATCGACTACCTGATCCTTCACTTCGTCGATCATCGCCGAGTCCATGTCGATCTTGTTCAGTACGGGAATGATCTTCAGGTCGTGCTCGACAGCCAGGTAAAGGTTCGATATGGTCTGCGCCTGGATACCCTGCGTGGCATCGACCACTAGCAAGGCCCCTTCGCACGAGGCGATAGCACGCGATACCTCATAGGAAAAGTCCACGTGGCCCGGAGTGTCGATCAGGTTGAGCACGTATTTTTCACCGTTGTGGGCCAGGTATTCCATCTGGATCGCATGGCTCTTGATGGTGATGCCCTTTTCGCGCTCCAAGTCCATGTTGTCCAGGACCTGGGCCTGCATTTCCCGCTGGTTGAGCGTATTGGTCTTTTCCAACAGACGGTCGGCCAGTGTCGATTTTCCGTGGTCGATATGAGCTATGATGCAAAAATTGCGTATGTTTTTCATCGTTCGAGTGAAATCCTTATATAATAATGTGCAAAGATAATAATCTTTCCGGAGAAAAACAATGGATTTCGAGGCGTTGCCGGGGGCCGATTTCTTGCCCTGGCCGTATTCTGCTGCCGAAAAAAAATGATTACTTTTGCGACCATAAAATCGAATCGACAATGATACGCCAATATGCCGGACTGGTCAAGTTCGCCCACACGATTTTCGCCATGCCTTTTGCCCTCATCGGCTTCGTCTATGCCCTGCGTACCGAGGGGATTCCTTCGGATTGTGCGGGCAGATACGGCTGGGTGGTGCTGCTCTTGCAGGTGTTGCTCTGCATGGTCTTCGCCCGCAACGCCGCGATGGGCTTCAACCGCTGGGCCGACCGCCGCATCGATCGGGCCAATCCCCGCACGGCCGACCGAGAAATTCCGGCCGGAAAGATCAGTGCCCGGGCAGCGCTCCGTTTCGTGATCGTCAATGCGCTGCTGTTCGTTGTCACCGCCTCGACTATCAATTTACTTACCGGATTATTATCGCCTGTGGCACTATTCGTTATATTGATATATAGTTATTGCAAACGGTTCACCGCGCTGGCGCATCTGGTGCTCGGTCTGGGGCTGGGTATTGCTCCGGTGGGGGCGTACATTGCCGTCACGGGACATTTCGCATGGCCGCCCTGTATCCTGGCGCTGCTGGTGATGACCTGGTGCGGCGGCTTCGACATCATCTATGCGTTGCAGGACGCCGATTTCGACCGCAAGAACGGCCTTTACTCCATCCCGGCCCGTTTTTCGGCACGGGTGTCGCTCCTGTTCAGTATTTTGTTGCACGCCGTGAGCGTCGCGGCGCTTTTCTGGTTCGGATCGTTTTGCCCCCAGAACGGCTGGCTGTGGCTCGGCGAAGGGCTTTTCACGCTGATTCTCGTCGCCGAACACCTGTTGGTGACCCCGACACGGCAGCGGAATATCGGCATCGCTTTCGGCACGCTCAACGGCATTGCGAGCACGGTGCTGGCCGTCTTCGTAATTACCGCTCTTTTTGCGGGGATAAAATCGGGATATTTTTTATACCTTTGCTTACTCTTTGTCAATAATAAAATATTACACATACTATGAATATCTCCTATAACTGGCTGAAACGCTACCTTAAAACCGATCTGTCGGCCGAAGAAATGGCGACGATCCTCACCGATATCGGCCTGGAGGTCGAGAGCTTCGAAAAGATCGAATCGATTCGCGGCGGACTTGCGGGCGTCGTGGTCGGCGAGGTGCTGACCTGCACGGATCATCCCGATTCGGACCATCTGCACCTGACGACCGTGGATGTAGGCGGCGAGGCTCCGTTGCAGATCGTCTGCGGTGCTCCCAACTGTCGGCAGGGTCTCAAGGTCCTCTGCGCTACGGTAGGTGCGGTGCTCTACCCCAACGGCGGCGAGGAGGAGTTCAAGATCAAGCGGAGCAAGATCCGGGGCGTGGAGTCGCTCGGCATGCTCTGTGCCGAGGACGAACTGGGTATCGGAGCTTCGCATGAGGGCATTATGGAGCTGCCGGCCGACGCGAAAGTCGGCCAGCCGGCCCGGGAGTATCTGAAGCTGGAAGACGACTATGTCATCGGCATCGGTCTGACTCCCAACCGCATCGATGCGGCGTCGCATATCGGCGTGGCACGTGATCTGGCGCTATCTTAAAAGCCAGGGCAAGCCCGTCGAACTGCAATGGCCCGACGTGAGCGCTTTCGCCGTCGATAACCGCGATCTGAAGATCGATGTGCAAGTGAAAAACAGCGAAGCCGCACCGCGCTATGCGGGTGTTACGGTCAAGAATTGTAAGATAGGCCCTTCGCCCGAATGGATGCAGAACTGCCTGCGGACAGCGGGCATTACCCCCAAAAACAACCTGGTGGACATCACCAATTTCGTGCTTTTCGAGCTGGGACAGCCCCTGCACGCTTCGATGCAGCGAAGATCGACGGCGGCCGGATCGTGGTCAGAACCTGCGAGGAAGGTACTCCGTTCATGACGCTCGACGGCGTAGAGCGCAAGCTCACGGCCAACGACCTGATGATCTGCTCGGCTGCGAAACCCATGTGTATTGCGGGCGTACGGCGGGTTGGATTCGGGCGTGAGCGATATGACGACCGACGTATTCATCGAGAGCGCCTATTTCAACCCGGTCTGGGTGCGCAAGACGGCCAAGCGCTTCGGCCTGAACACCGATTCTTCGTTCCGCTTCGAGCGCGGCGTGGATCCCGACATACAGGTCTATGCCCTCAAGCGTGCCGCCCTGCTGATGAAGGAGCTGGCCGGAGGAGAGATCGCCTCCGAAATTACGGATATCTGCTCCGCTCCTATCGAAAAGTTCAAAGTGGAACTCGATATAAAGCGTGTCAATAGTCTGATCGGCAAAGAGATTCCTGCCGATACGATCCGCACGATTCTCGGTGCGCTCGACATTAAAATCGAGGCCGAGGAGGGTGACCTCTGGCGCGTGGCCGTGCCGCCCTATCGGGTCGATGTGACGCGCGAGGCCGATTTGGTCGAGGAGATTCTCCGCATCTACGGCTACAATAACATCCCTGTTCCCTCGCACGTCAATTCGGCGCTCTCCTACGCGCCGAAACCCGACCGGAACAAGCTGATGAACCTCGCCGCCGATTTCCTGACGGCTAACGGCTTTACGGAGATCATGTCCAATTCACTGTCGAAATCGGCTTATTACGAAGGACTTACATCATACAAGCCGGAGCATTGCGTGAAGATACTCAATCCGCTCAGCAACGACCTGAACGTCATGCGACAGACGCTGCTGTTCAATATGCTCGAAGCCGTGCAACTGAACGCTAACCACCGCAACGGCGACCTGAAGCTGTACGAGTTCGGCAACTGCTACTTTTACGATGCGACGGCCGCTACACCGGAAGAGCCGCTGAAGGCTTATTCCGAGCAGTTCCGCCTGGCGATCGCCGTAACCGGCATCGCCGCACCCCTTTCGTGGAACCGGAAACCGGAGCAGGCATCGTTCTTTACGCTGCGAGCGATTGCCGAGAAGCTGTTGCGTCGTTTCGGGCTCGACCTTTATACGCTCAAGTCCGAATCGCTCCGCAGCGATCTTTACGGGGATGCACTCTCCTTCTCGCTCAACGACAAGGCCAGGGAGTTGGTGCAAATGGGTGTCGTTTCGTCGAAGCTGCGCAAGGCTTTCGATCTGAAACAGGACGTTTATTATCTGGAGATGGATTTCGGGGCCCTGATCAAGGCTACGCGTAAGAATAAGGTCACGGCCAAAGAGCTTTCCAAGTTCCCGGAGGTAAAACGCGATTTGGCGCTGCTGATCGACAAGGAGGTGACTTTCTCCGCACTGCGTGATATTGCTTTCGCGGCCGAACGCAAGTTGCTCAAACGGGTTTCGCTCTTCGATGTTTATGAGGGCGATAAGCTGCCCGAAGGTAAAAAATCGTATGCCCTGAGTTTCGTACTGGAGGACAAGACCCAGACGCTGACCGACAAGATGATCGAGCAGGCGATGGCCAATCTGACGGCTCAGTTCGAACGCAAGGCGGGTGCGCAGGTGCGGGCTTGATTTTTGAAACGCCTGTCTGCGGGCGGCAAGTCAGTCCCCCCGCAGAATGGGTTCTGAGCGAAAGACGATATTATGAAGCGCTGTAAAATTACGATCCTGCAACGGACACTGAACGAGGAATTGGCACGAGAGTATGCCGCTCCCGGCTTTACGAGGTGTCCTATGATGCGTGAAGGTCAGGTTTTTTATGCCGACTATGCCAAGCCCGAAGGTTTTTGCGACGAAGCGTGGAAGGCGGTTTATCAGTATGTGTTCGCCTTGTCGCACGGCGCCGGAAAGTTCTATTTCGGCGATTGGATCACGAAGGAAGGCGTGGCGATCTGTTCCTGCAACGACGGACTCCGCCCGGTAATCATGAAGATCGAACGTACGGACCAGGACTCCTCGATCGATTACGAACCGGTGGAGTAATTTCCGAAGTTCGGGCGGAACGGGGACGGATATTTCAAAACGGCGCTGCGGATTGAATACCCGCAGCGCCGTTTCGCATCCTGTGTCCGGCTCTGCCTACTCTTCTTCGGTCTTCTCTTCGATTAGGCTCAGTGCTGCCTCCAACATTTCGTCCCGTCCATCCCGGATACCTTCGAGGGTCGGCCGTATTTCGTGGTCGATCTTCACGCCCTGCCGATTCACCACCCATCCGTCGGGATAATACCACCCTAACCCGGAAAATGCGCCGAGTATTCCCCGAGGTAACGTAAATTTGCTGATATTGCCGTTGGCTCCGGCGCTTTGAGAACCGATCGTTATAGTATATGGATTATTTTGGATTTTTTGTACGGATGTTTCTCCGTAACTTTGCGTCCCTTCATTAACCATTATAATGATAGGGGCGTTGTATTTTTCTGTTTTATATGTCGGATAAGAATAGTCTCTCGCGTAAAATACTCCCGGCAATGCAAGATCGGGGTAAGTAAATCGGACCGTATATTTAACATCGTCCGGAACGATGTACTGGCTTACAAATTCATTAAAATCTTGTGAAGGATAATAGCGTAAATCGATAATCAACCCTCTGGTTTTTTTCAGGCCGTTTGAGATCTCAGGTATCTCCTCTTTCGAGAGTTTGTCCGGACAGATATATCCGATCGAATCTTCGAGCATCGAGAATGTCCTGTGGTATTTCCAAAGGTAATTCCAACTGAAATGTCCTGGCATCTTTGTTACGTCGGCCAATGTGTCCCTCGTCACTCCGTCACGGCGGTAGCGGATCGATAGCGGCCGATTCTCTTTAGTGCGCAGAATTTGATCGGCCGTAGCTGCCAGCACGTCGTTCCCGTTGGAGCAGGAAATGAATTCCCTGGTTTGTGCCATGTAATATTCGACCGGTTTATCTTCGACAGCGACGATTTCGTCCCCCACCTGAAAGGGGGCTTTCCGCTCGCTCTTCACCGGGACGGTATCGGGCGTTACGACGATGAGCCGCCCTTCGACGAAGCCTGTGTTGAGAGGGACTCGATAACGGCCGAACAATTCGAAGATTCCTCCGCCGTATTGTGCGTGGTTGTCGTCGAGTTCCGCGATCATCCGTCGCGTTTCCCGCAGGTAACTGCCCGTCGGGTGTGCCATACGCCGGATATATTCGGGAAGAACATCGTTCCAGTCCTTGTCGGTCAAGTATTTACTTGGAAAGAAATATTCGACCATGTTCCAGAAACGGAATACCGTGAGCAGACGATAACCGTAGTCGGGATTCGACAAGTCGTAATAGGGTTTTTCTCCGTCGAAACAGGGATTGGGAGACCATTGGTCATAGGTTTCGTAATACGTTTGCGACACGTAACGGTTCCCTGCGGTTCGGTCGGCAGAACGCAGCCGGACCAGACGCTCCGAAAGCTCGCGGCCGAGCGTTGCCGTATCCCGAATCCATCCGATGTCGGTGCGGTGTTCGAAAACCGAATCCGACGCCAGTATCTTCTCGTATTTCTCGGGCGTTGTTTTGTACCGGCCGAAGCCGTCGATCCACTGGGCCAATATCTCGTTGCGAGCGGCAGGAGCGGTATCGGCTATCAGAGGCAGCAACTCGAAAAGTTCGAAATCCAAGTCGTACCGGTCGTCCGAAAATGCCGGATGGTGATATTTCACGAATCCCCACACACGGCCCAATACTTCGAGGTTTCGCAGCGTAGCGCTGTCGATCTCCGTACGGTCGAAACCCGAGTGCCGCGAATAGTCGGCGTACTGTTTCGGCCGGGTGCAGCCCGAAGGGAAAAAAATTTGAAACAAGCAGCAGGAATACGACGATTTTTTTCATAACATAAATCTTTTGGCTCCATTCGTAGCAACCGAAAAATTATCGAAAACGATCTCTTGCCGTTCGGCAGCCTATGAGCTGCCAAGCGAATAAAAGTGTCGTTTCGCCGGTGCGAGGTACTTTAACAAAGTTAAGGTTTTTCCGAAAGGCGCGATCTTTTTTAAGAATTTCGCAATCAAAAAACAATGATTCGGCACGAGTCCGCACGATTGCTCTCATCTTTCACTATCTTTGACATAGTCTTAGATAGGCTGCGTCTCGGAAAAATGGGAACAAGCTCCCATTTTCTCTCGGCTTTCACTATCTTTGCACAAAATCGGCTGTGGCTCGGATCGCCTCGGGCGAATTCGGACTGTTATCCGATCATAAAGATATGGAAAAAAGGTGTTCGCTTGGACTGCGGATATTCGCTTCGTTATCGGTCAAAATACAGAAACAATACGATGAAACAAGACAAACTGAAGGCGACGGCCCGCCTGTTGGAAATTATGGATACGCTGCGCGAACAGTGCCCCTGGGATCGTAAACAGACCTTTGAAACACTCCGAAACAACACGATCGAGGAGACGTACGAATTGGCCGACGCCATCCTGAACAAGGATCTCGACGGTATCAAGGAAGAGGCCGGCGACTTGCTGTTGCACGTGGTTTTCTATGCCAAGCTGGGCGAGGAGGCCGGGGTGTTCGATTATGCCGATGTGGTGAACGCTTTGTGCGACAAGCTGGTCTATCGCCATCCTCACATTTACGGGGAGGTGCATGCCGATACTCCGGAAGAGGTCAAAGCCAACTGGGAGGCATTGAAACTGCGTAAGAAAAACCGTCGGAGCGGTACGTTGGGAGGTGTTCCCGTGAGCCTGCCTGCATTGGTGAAGGCCTACCGCATCGGTGAGAAAGCAGCGGCGACGGGGTTCGACTGGGAGAAAAAAGAGGATGTTTGGGCCAAGGTGAAGGAGGAAACCGCCGAGGTCGAAGCCGAAATGACATCCGGTGACCGTACGGCGATGGAGGAGGAGTTCGGCGACCTGCTGTTCGCCCTGGTGAATGCTTGCCGCCTGTACGGGATCGACCCCGAATCCGCACTCGAGCGAAGCAATAAAAAAGTTCATGAATCGGTTTAATTATATGGAAGAGTGTGCTTCGTCCGAGGGGCATACCCTGCACGAGCTGTCGCTCGATCGGATGGAAGAGTTGTGGCAGCAAGCCAAGCATGCGGCGGCTGAAAAAGAGTAAGAACCAACTAATACATATCGAATTATGGCATATATCAGAGAGATACGGGGACATACCCCGCAGGTGGGTGAAAATACGTTTTTGGCGGAAACCGCCGTGCTTGTCGGCGACGTGACGGTGGGCCGCGACTGTTCGATCTGGTACAACGCCGTGTTACGCGGCGATGTGAACACGATCACCATCGGCGATAGGACGAACATCCAGGACGGCGTGGTGATCCACACCCTGTTCGACGGCTCGAAGCACCCGTCGCAGACCCATATCGGCAACGACGTGTCGGTGGGACATAACGCCGTAATTCACGGCGCGATCATCGAAGACAACTGCCTGATCGGTATGGGCGCCACGGTGTTGGACAATGCCGTAGTAGCGTCCGGGTGCATCGTAGCGGCCAACGCACTGGTGCTTTCAGGCAGCAAGCTCGAACCCAATTCGGTCTATGCGGGTATTCCGGCCAAAAAAGTCAAGGAGATAACCCCGGAACAACGGGACGAGATCGTACTGCGTACAGCCCGTGATTACCAACTGTATGCTTCGTGGTTTAAGGAGGAATAAGTCGTTTTTTTCCATTTGTCGGAAGAGATTGGCGCTTGGTTTGCAAGAGTACATTCGGTTATAAAGACCGGTAACAATTAAAATGGTAGTTGATATGAAAGCGAAATTCTTGATCGTCGTACTGGCAGCGCTGGTGCTGGCAACGGGTACGGTATGGGCCCAGAAGGGACACCATAATCGTCGTGCCGAACACAAAGAACTTACTACGGAGCAGGTTGCGAAAAAGATGACCGACCGGATGAAAGAAAACCTGTCGCTCTCTGACGAACAGGTAAAACAGGTTTACCCTATTTGCCTGGAACAGGCTCAAGCCATGAGGGAGCACCGGGCCGAACGCCGGGAGATGGCTGAAAAATCGCGTGAAGCGATGGCACAGCAGCGTGAACAGATGGCCGGCCGGATGAAGGCGGTTCTGACGCCCGAACAGTATGCCCAATGGATCGAATGCCGAGAGTGTCCCGCCCGAAAGGTCGATTGCGCCGGACCGGCATGTCGAAAAGGCGATGCGAATCCCGGACATCACCGCAGACCCTGTAACGGTGCTCCGTGTGTGGATAAAAAGTAGGCAGAAAGTCGAAATAATTCGCCGATATTTCCGTTTATAGGGATGAAACAGGCCGACCTGTTTCATCCTTTTTTCATGTTCCGGACAGTGAAAAAGTCGAATTTTTATCGTATATTTGCCGTGTGACGACAATGATGGGAGATGATTAGAGCAATTTGTTTACTTGTATTTTTGTGTACGATAGGTTTGGCTCGGGCGCAGGCCCAGAGCGGTGTGATTACGCTCACCGTGGTAGATGCCGAAACGGGAGAAGAGGTACCGGGTGCCGTGATAGAAATCGTACCCAAAGCCCACCCCGATCAGAAGAAATATTATACATCGGGTTACAAAGGCGCATTGCAAGTGCGCGGCCTCGCTTATGGTTCATATACCCTGGCCGTGACTTTCATGGGATATGAAAAGGCCGAAAAGGAGTTTCGGGTGACGCAGCCGTCCGAAAACCTGGGAAAGATCGCACTGCGGGAGGCGGCCATCGCCATCGAGACCGTAGTGAAGGAGGTGCAGGCACTCCGCACTTCTCAAAAGGGCGATACGGTAAGCTATAATGCCAATGCGTTCAAGGTGACTGCCGATGCCGACGTCGAGGGGCTGTTGAAGAAGATGCCCGGCATTACGGTCAATAACGGCGCTGTCGAGGCGCAGGGCGAAACGATCCAGAAAGTATTCGTCGATGGCAAGGAGTTTTTCGGCGAGGACGTGACATCGGCGATCAAGTCGCTGCCGGCCGAAGCGGTCGAACGGATCGAGGTTTACAACAAGTTGAGCGACCAGGCCGAGTTTTCGGGTATGGACGACGGCGAAAGCTATAAGGCGATCAACATCGTCACACGCGAAAATATGCGTCAGGGCATATTCGGTAAGGCATATGCCGGGTACGGTTACGATGCCGATACGGAAACCGAAGCCAAAAACAAGTATATGGTCGGCGGCAACGTCAATTTTTTCAGCGGCTCCAGCCGTCTGTCGCTGATCGGTCTTTTTAACAACGTCAATCAGCAGAACTTTTCGTTCGAGGATATTCTGGGTGTTACCGGTAATTCCGGAGGCGGAGGCGGTCGTTTCGGCCGTGGCGTGGGGCAATATATGGTTCGTCACCAGGACGGTGTGGCTTCGGTAAACGCAGTAGGCGTCAATTATTCGGATACCTGGGGCAGCCGGGATCAGGTGACTTTCCAGGGCAGCTACTTCTTCAACGGAACCCGTACGGTCAATCGGGCGCGTACCGAGCGCTGGTACGAGGATCCGGCGCCGATCGATACGCTTTTCACCGACGGTTATTTCCCGGACGCAGAATTTCAACAACCGCCTGAATGCCCGCATCGAGTGGAAAATCGCCGACAACCAGTCGCTGATGATCCGCCCGGGCTTGAGTTTCCAGTCGAACGATCCGTTCAGTACGACTTACGGACGACAGTTCGGCGAAAGCGGCTACAGCGTCATCGACAATTTCGAGGATGCCTTCCGAAACGGTTACAGCGTCAATACTTCGGCCATTTACCGCGTGCGGCTGGGCAAGCCGGGACGTACGCTCACGGTGGACGGCTTTTTCAACTATTTCGATTCCCAGAATAAGCAAAACTCCCATACCAACGATTTCGGTATTTACGAGGATTACCCCGACCTCGATCCCGATCCGGACGAGAATGATCTGAAAAAGCTGATCTACCAGCGGATGATGAATCCCTCGTACCGTTACCGGCTGAATGGCCGCCTGACCTATACGGAGCCCGTATCCAAATATTCGCAGGTGAGCCTCGGGTATCGGACGTCGTACAATTACCAGCAGAGCGACAAGAAAACCTACCGGACCGGAGAGGATTACGATATTACGGGATTGCTTCCCGATCCCTTGCTGTCGAACGCTTACAAGAGCAGCTATACGGTGCACTCCCTCGGCCCCGGCTTCAACTATTCCAAGGACCGCAATACTTTCGCTGCGAACGTCTATTATCAGCGTTCGAGCCTTTCGGGTGAGGTGATCCGTACCGGCTCCGAAGAGATCAGACACGCCTACAATAACGTGACCTATTTTATGGTGGGACAGTTCAACCTGAACCGGGAGAATACGCTGCGCCTATTCCTGCGCTCCTATACGGACAACCCGGAGGTTTCCCAGTTGCAAAATGTTTACGACGTATCGGATGCGCAATACATTACCCGGGGTAATCCCGACTTACGGCCTTCGTACAGCCATAATTTGAGTATGCATTACGTCAATTCCAATGCGGAGAAGGGCCGTACTTTCATGTTGATGTTCCGGGCCGAAACCACCCAGAACTATATCACGACCAATACTCTCTATCGCCCTACTCTGGAGATCGACAATACGGTTTACCGTCCGCTGCAGTTCACCGAATGGACGAATATGGACGGCTACTGGGATGTGCGGGCACGGGCGAGTTACGGGTTTCCGGTGAATTTCATCAAGAGCAACCTGAACCTGCGGGGCGGCGTAAGCTATTCGCGTATTCCGAGCCTTGTGGACGGCGAGCGGAACAATACGGGCAACCTCGGTTACGAAGCGGGCGTAGTGTTGGGCAGCAACATCTCCGAGAATGTGGACTTCACCCTTTCGTGGGACGGCACGTACAACGAAGCCGTCAATTCCCTCGCCGCTACCGGAGGAAAGAACCGTTATTTCAACCATCAGGCTGCGGCGTCGTTCAAGTTCATCTTCGGCCGGGGATTCTCCCTCTCGGGCAGCGCTTCTTATATCCAGTATCTGGGTTTCACGAACGATTACGACGATTCGTACCTGCTCTGCAACGCATGGATCGG
>OKWF01000028.1_pt1 | contig 20723 bp, 22 predicted proteins | sample 1607031 | NCBI WGS metagenome assembly OKWF01 (sample SAMN04414079, study PRJEB24778) | human gut metagenome | material: faecal | host: Homo sapiens | reverse complement strand
CGCATTTGCGGGCGAATTTCGAGGAGGAAACTACATGGACGACCATGATGCCGTGCGATTTGAGAAAGCCCGTCCAGAGCTTCGGATTTCCGGCCGAGGTAAAGACGATCTTCACCCCTTCGTCCACTATCAGCTGCATGACTTCATCGAGTTGGGGGTACATCAGCGGTACGTTGATGCCGAACGGTTTGTCGGTCGCCTGCCGGCATTTGCGGATATGTTCCCGCAGGGTTTCGGGATGCATGGAGCCTGCTCCCAGCAGACCCAGTCCGCCGGCGTTGCTTACGGCCGAGGCCAGCCGCCAGCCGCTGCACCACACCATGCCGCCCTGAACGATCGGGTATTCGATTCCGAAGAGAGTGTTGATTCGGTTCATAGTCGTCGTTTTATTAGATGTGACCAAAGATACGCAGATTTCGGCGTTTCTGCAACCCTGCTCCCGGTTCCAAAAAAGCGGACAGCCCGAAAGAGCCGTCCGCCGGATAATATGCTGCGGATGCGTCGCTTACATGCCGAAGGCGAACGCTCCGATCGAATCGTACACTACACTGGCGATACCCAACAACAGCACACCGGCAGTACAGAGCGCCAGGCTCAAACGGGTGCCCCGGTCGCTGCGGAAGGTCGGGACGGGGTGTTCGCCGGGGGTGATGAACATGGCTTTGACTACCAGCAGGTAGTAGTAGAGCGAGATCACCGTGTTGAGCAGGGCGATGAAAACCAGCAGATGAAATCCCTCCTTGAAAGCGGCCGCGAAGATGAAGAACTTCGAGAAAAAGCCTGCGAAGGGCGGAATGCCTGCCAGCGAGAAGAGCGAGAGGGTCATCAGCACGGCCAGCTTGGGGTTGGTGCGGTAGAAACCGTTGTAGTCCTCGATGCAAACTTTCCCGTCCGTATGTTGTTCGACGGCCGAAACGATGCCGAAAATCGACAGGTTGGCTGCCATATAGACCAGGATGTAGTAAACCAGCGAAGTCATGCCCAGGGCCGAACCGCCGATCACGCCCAGCATGATGTAGCCCGCCTGCGAGATGGATGAGAAGGCCAGGAAGCGTTTGAGGTTCTGCTGGCGGATGGCGAAGAGGTTTGCCACCGTGATACTCAGGATGATGACTACGAACAAAATCGTTCGCCACTCCTGCACCATCGGTGCGAAAACCTTGATTAGAATGGTCATCAGCACGAAAGCGGCCGAGCCTTTCGATATGACCGAAAGATAGGAAGTGACGGTCGTGGGCGCTCCCTGGTAAGCGTCGGCCGTCCAGAGGTGGAACGGTACGAGCGAGAGCTTGAAGCCTAAACCGGAGAAGAAGAACACCAGCGCCATAATTTGAAGCGGTGAGCCGTCCAGACGAATGTCGTCGAAATAGAGCGTACCGGCCGTGCCGTAGATGAACGAGATGCCGTAGAGCATCAGACCGCTCGAAAACAGGGCGCAGAGGATGTATTTGGCGCCCGCTTCGGCCGAGTTGTGGCGGTATTTGTCGAAAGCGATCAGACAGGCCATCGGGATCGATGCCAGCTCCATTCCGAGGAAGAACATCAGGAAGTTGCCCACACTGATCATGAAGTACATGCCCAGCAGCGTGGAGAGGGTCAGCAGATAGAATTCTCCCCGTTTATGGGCGGTGTCCTCGCGCCGCAGCCATTCGTTCGATTGCAGGAAGACGATAAGCGTGCCGATAGCCAGCATGCTTTTGACGATGCTCTGCATCGGTTCGTACTGGTACATACCGCCGAACAGCTGCCCCGAGCCGGTGTCGGAACGATATTGACGAGGATCTGTACCGTCAGGAGGACGCAGGCCAGAGGGTGGAAATATCTGCGGAGCCGCTCCGGAGCGAACAGGTCGAACAGGAAAAGCAGCGCGATCGTGACGATGAGCGTCAATTCGGGTCGCATGAAGTGGAATATTTCGCTGTAATTCATAGTCGGATTAGTTCATTAGCTGTGAGATGATCGTGGAAACGCTGCCGCTTACCATATCGCTGATCCAGAGTGGCATCGTACCCATGCCGGCGATAGCGGCGATCAGGCAGATGACCGTGAGTCGTTCGTCCCACGTGGCGTCGGTGAGTTTCAGGTGCGCCTCGTTGCGGCAGGTGCCGTAGAGGATGCGGCCGATGACGCGCAGGATATAGACCGCCGTAATCACGATCGATGTGCAGGCGATGATCGTCACGACGCGGTGGAACGTGTCGTTATTCATGAAAGCGCCGTTGAAGATCGTCATTTCGGCGACGAAACCGCTCAGACCCGGCAGTCCGAGGTTCGCCAGACCTGCGATTACGTACCCTACCGCCAGGAAGGGCATCACCTTCATCAGGCCGCTCAACTCGCGGATGTCGCGCGTGTGCGTGCGGCCGTAGATCATACCGATCAGGGCGAAGAAGAGGGCCGTCATCAGGCCGTGGCTCAACATCTGCAGAATGGCGCCCGTGCCGGCCGTAGTATTCATCATCAGGATAGCGAACAGGACCAGTCCGCAGTGCGATACCGAGGAGTAGGCGTTGATATATTTGAGGTCGGTCTGCACGCAGGCCGAGAAAGCGCCGTACACGACCGAAATCGTCGTGAGGATGATGAAAATCCAGCTCAATTCGTGCGCCGCTTCGGGCATCAGGTACATCGCCACGCGGAAGCAGCCGTAGCCGCCCAGCTTCATCAGCACGCCGGCGTGGAGCATCGACACGGCGGTCGGTGCCGATGCGTGACCGTCGGGGCTCCAGGTGTGGAACGGGAAGAGGGCGCCCAGCACGCCGAAGCCGACGAAGACCATCGGGAACCAGATGTACTGTTGCGAGAGGGGAATGTTGTGCAGCGCGGCGATCTCGTGCAGGTTCATCGTCTGCGCCCCGGCACCGAAGTAGATGCCCAGGATGCCGCAGAGCAGCAGGGCCGACCCGCCCATGAGCATCAGCGTCAGCTTCATGGCCGAATACTCCTTGCGGCCGCTGCCCCAGACGCCGATGAGCAGGTACATCGGGATCAGCGCCACTTCGTAGAACATGAACATCGAGAAGAGATCGACGGTGATGAAGAATCCGAAGACACCGACCGAGAGCAGGCAGAACCAGAGGAAGTAGGCTTTGACGTCGCTCTTCATCTGCCACGAGGCGAACGTGCCCGTGAAGACGATGATGGCCGACAGTAGCAGCATGGCTACCGAGATACCGTCCACGCCCACTGCGTAATGGATGTTGAGCGGAGCGTACCAGACGACGCTGTCCGTAAGGAGCATCGCGTCCGTAGCGCCTGCTTCCCGCAGGCCGAGGTAATGGAACACAAGATAAATCGCCAGCGCGAGCAGTGCCGAGGAGCCGGCGACCATGACGGCATGGATCTGCCGCGTATTTTTCGAAATCCACAGCCCCAGCATCATCACCAAGGGGATCAGCGGAAACAGAGAAAGTATATTCATAGCGTTCGGATTATCGGAGGATGAGTAACAAAAGGGTCAGGCCGAGCGTCCCGGCAAAGAACCAGATGCAGTAGCGCTGTACGCTGCCGCTCTGCATGAAGCGGATCCCCAGTGCGGCGCTCTGGGTTGTCCGGGCCAGCAGGTTCATGAAGCCGTCCACCACGTGACGGTCGAACCAGGCGATCGGACGCGAAATGCAGCCGAAGATGATCCGGTGCGTGACGAACTGATACGCCTCGTCGATGTAGAAGCGGTGGTAGGCCGCCTTGTGCAGGCCGCTGAAGGTCGTGGCGAGCCGGTCGGCGACGGGCTGTTTGGCCCGCAGGTACATCCAGGTCGCCAGGGCGATCGCAGCGATGGCGACGGTGAGGCTGATGGCCACTACCCCGCCGTCGAGGTGGATCGTATAGGCTTCTCCGTCGCTCGATATGAAATCGCCGAAGGGAATGAATCCCGCGACGCAGGTGATCACGGCCAGGACGACGAGAGGAACGGTCATCGTGGCCGGAGCTTCGTGCGGCGTGTGATGTGCATGCAGTTCCTTGTTCTCCTTGCCCCAGAAGATACCGTAGTAGAGCCGGAACATATAGAAGGCCGTCAGTCCTGCGATACCCGTCATCACCCAGCCCATCAGGGGGCTGAAGGCGAAGCAGGCGGTCAGTATCTCGTCCTTGGAGAAGAAACCGCTCAACGGCCAGATGCCGGCGATGGCCAGACAGGCGACGAGGAAGGTGATGTGCGTGACGGGCATGTATTTGCGCATGCCGCCCATCGCCGACATCTCGTTGGAGTGTACCGCGTGGATGATGCAGCCGGCGCAGAGGAACAGCAGCGCCTTGAACATGGCGTGGGTGAAGAGGTGGAACATCGAAGCCATATAGCCCAGACCGCCCGTGTGGGGATCGGATGAGGTGCAGACGCCCAGCGCCACGAGCATGAAGCCGATCTGCGAGATCGTACTGAACGCGAGCACGCGCTTGATGTCGCTCTGTACGCAGGCTACGACCGCTGCATAGAGCGCGGTGAAAGCACCGATGTAGGCGACCCAGTGGAGCACTTCCGGGGCATAGCTGATGTAAAGCGGGAACATGCGGGCGACCAGATAGCGCCCGCGACGACCATCGTCGCCGCATGGATCAGGGCCGATACGGGGGTCGGACCCTCCATGGCGTCCGGCAGCCAGATATGGAGCGGGAACATGGCGCTCTTGCCCGCACCGCCGATGAACATGAGTCCGAGGGCCAGCGGGATCATCGTCCCGGCGGCGGCCAGCAGCTGTGCGTCGGGCGTGAAGGAGAATGTCCCGGCATAATAGCCGTAGAAGAGGATGCCGATGAGGAAGCCCAGGTCGGCGAAGCGGGTGACGATGAAGGCTTTCTTCGATGCCGCGATCGCTTCGGGCTTGGTGTAGTAGAAGCCGATCAGCAGGTAGGAGCTTACGCCTACCAGCTCCCAGAACAGATACATCTGGAAGATGTTGGTGGCGACCACCAGTCCCAGCATACTCATCGTGAAGAGCGACAGGAAGGCGTAATAACGCTGGAAGCCCCGCTCCCCTTTCATGTAGCCGAACGAATAGATATGGACCATGAGCGACACGGTCGAGATGACGACGAGCATCATCACCGAAATCGGATCGAGCAGGATGCCCATGTCGATATGCAGCGTCTGGCTGATCGGAAGCCAAACGGCGTTGTAGGGCATCAGCGTCGGGAAAATGCCCTCCGCGTTACGCCCGGCGCCGAAATAGAGAATGGCCGTGAGGTAGCTCAACACGGTGACCGCACCCAGCACGACCGTACCGATGGCGCCCGCCGCTCCCGGTTTGAATTTGGTGCCGGCCAGTCCGAGTACCAGGAAACTCAACAGCGGCAATACGAGAATTAGAATGGTAAAATCCATAGTCGATGCGTTTTAATCCGTTACCATTTGAGTTTCTTCAAATCTTTGACCTGGATGTGGCGCAGGTTGCGGTAGATGTTGATGATGATGGCGATGGCCACGGCCGTTTCCGCAGCGCTGATGCCGATGGCGAACAGGGCGAAGAAGAAGCCCTCCAACTGACCCGGAAACAGAAAACGGTTGAATACCACGAAATTGATATCTACCGAATTGAGGATCAGTTCCACCGAGATCAGCATCGCCAGCAGGTTGCGGCGCGTGACGAACCCGTAGATTCCCACGAACATCATGATCGTCGAAACGATCAGGTAATACTCCATGTGTATCATAGCAGTAATTTGTTTTGTACACTTTCCATCGACCGCATCGCTTTGCCGCTGCCTTCATGCACACGACGTTTCGCTGTTTCCTCGCCCCCCCCCTGCCCCCCCCCTGCCCGGCTCCTCCGCCGGAGGAGCTGTTATACGGTAAAATGGACGAATGCGGCCGGTCTCTCTTTTTTTACTCTTTCTGGTACCTTTTTTATTATCGTTTGCGGGCGATCAGGATACCGCCGACGATGCAGGCCAGCAGCAATAAACTGATGACTTCGAACGGCAGCAGGTAGCCCTGTTTTTCGGGACTCATCAACGCGAATCCGATCTCCCGGACGGCCAGTTCTCCGTGCTCGAAGTGTTCCGGCAGGAACTGGTGGCGCAGGGTGACGAACAGGCAGATCGCCAGTCCCGCGAGGGTCGCCAGGATGCCCACGACGAATTTGTAGCCGCGCAGTTTTTCGGCCTTGTCCGCCCTCGGAGGAGGTCAGCAGGATCGAAAAGACGTATAGAACCGTGATGCCGCCCGCATAGATAAGCAGCTGGACGGCACCCAGGAACGAATAGTTGAGCTGGAAATAGATGCCTGCCGTGCCGAAGAGGACGAACAGCAGGAACGTCGCCGCACGCAGGATGCGTTTGGTGGTTACGGCCAGTACGGCGCTCGCCAGCGTGAAGACGGCCAGCACGGTAAAGACGATCAGGTCGAGTGTTATCTCCATGACATTATTTGTTCAGGGTTTTTACTAATTTGTCGCGGGTATAGACCGCGTGTTCGAAAGCCGTGTCGAAACGGATCGCGTCGTGCGGGCAGGCGTTCACGCACAGGTGGCAGAACATACAGGCTCCCAGGTCGTATTCGTATTTGACCAGACGACGCCGGGGCTTGCCCGTCTCTTCGTCCGTGACGGTTTCGGTGGTGATCTTTATCGTACCGTTCGGACAGGCTGCCTGGCAGAGTCCGCAGGCGACGCACTTGTTTTTGCCCTCGGCGTCGTGGGGCATCGTGAGCGTTCCGCAGAAGCGTTCGTTCATTTTGAGCGTCGCCCGGTTTTCGGGATACTGCTCCGTGATTTTCGGAGTGACGAACTCTTTGCCCGTTACCTTGAGGCCCGTGAGCAGGGTGCGGATGCCGTGAAAGAGTCCTTGGATATAATTTGCCATACTTAAAAATGCAGTTTGAATACGACGATGACGACCATCAGCAGCAGATTGACCAGCCCGATCGGTACCAGGTATTTCCACTCCAGCGTCAGAATCTGGTCCACGCGCAGGCGCGGAAAGGTCCATTTGATCCACATCAGCAGCCAGATGACGAAGAGCGTCTTGCCGAAGAACCAGACGAAGCCCGGAATGTAGTCCATGACGGTATTGAAACCCTCCCAGCCGGAGATATGCAGCGGCATCCAGCCGCCGAGGAAGACGTGGAGGCTACGCCCGCGATGATGAACAGATTGACGAATTCGGCCACGTAGAACAGACCGAAGTGCATACCCGAATACTCGGTATGGTAACCGGCCGTCAGCTCCGATTCGGCTTCGGGAAGGTCGAACGGACCCCGGTTCACCTCGGCGTTGCCGGCGATCAGATAGATCACGAAAGCGATCATGGCCGGGATGTGCCCCTTGAAGATGAACCATCCGTCGGCCTGTCGGGCGACGATCTCGGAGAACTGCATCGTATCGGTCAGCACGACGATCGTGAGGATCGAGAGTCCGATCGAAAGCTCGTATGAAATCATCTGCGCACCGCTTCGCATGGCGCCGATGAGCGAGTACTTGTTGTTGCTGCTCCACCCTGCCAGCAGGATGCCTACGATACCGATCGACGAAGCCGCCATCATGAAGAAGACGCCTACGTTGAAGTCCAGAATCTCCATCCCCTTATTAAAGGGCAGGCAGGAGAACGCCAGCACCGAGGCGAGGATGACGATGTACGGTGCGAGGTTGTAGAGGAACTTGTCCGAGCGCCGGATCGTGATGATCTCCTTGGTGAGCATCTTGAATACGTCGGCGAAGACCTGGAGAGTACCCCAGGGCCCGACGCGCATGGGACCCAGACGGCATTGGAACGCAGCGCAGACCTTGCGCTCCATGAAGATCATCAGGATCGCCACCACTACGTACATCAACAGGATGCAGAGCCCGACGATCACGCATTCGATGAAAATCGCCAGTCCGAGCGGCATGAAAGAAGTGAGCAGTTCATGTACCCAACTTGTTACTATGCTGAAATCAAACATATTGATCTGTTTTATCTGATCTGTTAATTTAACGGTCTATATCCGGAACCACGTAGTCGAGCGTACCTCCGATGGCAATCAGGTCGGCGATCTTCGCACCCCGTGTAATGGTGTCCATACACGAGACGAGCGGCAGGCCCGTCGAGCGGAATTTCAGGCGGTACGGCGATTTGTCGCCCCGGCTTTCGAGATAGACGCCGAATTCTCCGCGGCTGCCTTCTACGGCTGCATAGTAACTTCCTTCGGGAACACGTATTACGGGTTTCATCTTAAGTTGATATTCACCCTCGGGGATATTGTCGATAAGCTGCTCGATGATGCGCAGGCTTTCCAGAATCTCCTCCATGCGGACCATATAGCGGGCGAAGCAGTCGCCCTCGGTGAAGAGTACCTCACGGAAATCCACTTTGCCGTACATGGCATAGGGATGCCGCTTGCGTACGTCGCAGGCCCAGCCCGATGCACGGCCCGTGCCGCCCGTCGCACCGAACGAAATGGCGTCTTCGCGCGTCAACACGCCCGTGCCTTTCAGTCGCTGTTGTGCGATGACGTTGCCGGTGAAGACTTCGTGATACTCTTTCAGGACGGGACGCAGGTATTTGATCAGCTCTTTGACCTTTTTTACGAACTCCGGATGGATGTCCGCCTGTACGCCGCCGATGGTGTTGTAGGTCTGGATCAGGCGTCCGCCGGTGGTTTGTTCGAGGATGTCGAGTACCTTCTCGCGGTCGCGGAAACCGTAGAAGAAGGCTGTCAGCGCACCCATATCCATACAGAGGCAGGAAAAGAAGAGCAGGTGCGAGTCGATGCGCTGCAATTCGTCCATGATGGTGCGGATGTACTGCACGCGTTCCGACACCTCCACGCCGAGTCCCTTCTCGATGCACATGCAGAGCGCATGGCGGTTCTGCGAAGCGCCGAGGTAGTCCAGGCGGTCGGTAAGAGCGAGCGTCTGGGGATAGGTCAGGCTTTCGCACAGCTTTTCGATACCCCGGTGGATGTAGCCGCAGTGTACGTCGAGCTTTTTGATGATTTCGCCTTCGAGCGATACGCGGAAGCGGAGCACGCCGTGCGTGGCCGGGTGCTGAGGACCGATGTTGATGACGTACTCGTCCTCCTCGAAGAGCACGTTGCGGCGGCGGATGATGCTGCCGTCGGGCTGGAGTTCGTAGCTCGGCGAACTGTCGTGCGCCACCTCGTTGGTCATACGAAGCGGATTGGTTTCTCCGCTCTGGTCGTAGTCCTTGCGGAGCGGGTACCTACCCAGTCGTCGCGCAGGTAGAGGCGTCGCATGTCGGGATGGTTGATGAAGCCGATGCCGAAGAAGTCGAACACTTCGCGTTCGTTCATCTCGGCACCCTTCCAGATGTCGCTGACCGTCGGCAAACCGCATTGCTCGCGGCTCGGGGTGAGGACTTTCAGTACGACGTTTTCTCCCGTCGCGGTCGATTCGAGGTGATAGACGGCACCCAGCCCCTCTTCGCCCCAGTCCATACCCGTCAAGCTGCGCAGAAAATCGAAGCGCAGCGCCGGATCGTCGTGCAGATACCGGGCCAGATCGTGGAACTGTTCGACCGGGATGGTGAACATCCCGTCGCCGGCCTCCGTATAGACGGCCCCGGGTACTTTTGCCGTAATTATCTCTTGCAGGTTCATACGTTTTTCTTCTCTTCGGGTTCCACATTCAGTTCGGGACGCTCCGCTGTGAGGTCCTCGCGGAGTCGTTTTTTCGTACTCTTTCTTGTCGATCTGCCGATTGACGTCGCCGAAGAATTTTTTGTAGCTTGACTTTACGCTCAGCTGCATCATACCGTAAAGCATCGCTTCGGGACGGGGCGGACAGCCGGGGATATAGACATCGACGGGCAGGATCTTGTCCACGCCGTTCACTACGTGATAGGATTTCTTGAACGGGCCGCCGCTTACGGCGCAGCTTCCCGTAGCGATCACATACTTGGGGTCGGCCATCTGGTCGTACAGACGGCGCAGCACCGGCGCCATCTTGTGCGTGATCGTGCCGGCGACCATGATGAAATCGGCCTGGCGCGGGGCTGGCGCGGGCTACTTCAAACCCGAAGCGGGCAAAATCGTAGCGTGCGGCACCGACCGCCATAAATTCGATACCGCAGCAGCTCGTGGCGAACGTAAGCGGCCAGAGGCTGTTGCTGCGGCCCCAGTTGATAACGTTCGTCCAGGCAGCCCATGACGACGTTCGTGCCGTTGGCACGCAACTCCTCGATCATCTTCTCGAGGTATTCGTTGTCGGTGAAATCTTCGTATTTCATCGACTTGATTTTCGGTTTTCTTACTTCCATTCCAAGGCTCCTTTCCGCCAGGCGTAGGCCAGGCCAAACGTAAGTATCAACAGGAAGAACAGGGCGCTGACAAGGCCGAAGACGCCGATCTCCTGCACCACGACGGCCCACGCGAAGAGGAATACCGTTTCGACGTCGAACATCAGGAACAGGATCGCAAAGAGGTAGTACCCTACTTTGAACTGCATCCACGACTTGCCGCGCGTGGGAATGCCGCACTCGTACGCCTCGCCTTTCTGCGGGTTGTACGAACGGGGCGAGATCGCGCGGGCCACTCCCAGAGCGATCGCCACCAGTCCGATGGCGGTCAGGATTACGACCATTAGTAGTACGAAATACATATACTGTAAAGAGTTGTTTTTTTCGGGCAAATTCGGTTAAACAAGAGTGGTGCGCCTCTTCGGTCGGAAGATGCGCATGGGGGCAATCGAAGCGGTCAAATCCGGATTTTGCCCAGCGAAAAGACGTAGTAATCCACCGCGTCGGGATGGGGATTCGCCGGACGATTGCTGCAAGGGAGCGGACTTTTTCCGAAGGCCGGAGAGAAGGAGTCGCTGATGCGAGTTGTCTGCAGTTTATATGCAGCATCGGTGCGATGACCTCGCTTACGGTTTCGGACGCGATGAACGAATGGTGGAAATAGTGCAGGCCGCTCTTTTCCTGAGGCGGAACGTGCTGCGTCAGGCTGCCGACGGAATCGCCGCCGGAGGCGTATTGCACCGGAAGTTGCTGGCGGCAGAGCGTTCCTGTCGTCAGTACCAGCAAGGCGAATAAAAAGTATCCGATTTTCCCGGTCATTCCGATTCTTTTTTCCGGCCACAAAGATAACCTTTTTCCTGTTAGATGTTCTCTTTTGTCCGGCGGAAAAGTCTTGGATTGGATAATTTTGATCTCGAATTGACGAATTTTCCGTTCCTGTAACGCGTTACGGTGAACGGTCGAAAACGGGTGATATTCGGAAAAGCGGTTTCCTGAAGCTGCGGCTATGCAGCTTGGTCACTTTTCGAGGTTTGTACGATGATGTACGGATATCGGATGCAAAGCCTGTTTTTGAAATTTCGGGATTACGGATAAAAATAGCGCTGCAAAGTCGGGTTGCAGCGCTATTTTTCGATTGAATGCAGGCGGCTACGACGCCGGATGTTCCGCCGACCGGTATTCGTTGGGGGTAAGGCCTGTGATTTTCTTGAACAGACGGGTGAAGTGCTGCGGATAAGATGCGGGAACTTCGGTCGATATATTTACCACCGCTTCGACTGTTCTGCCGCAAGTGTAGGGTTCGGGATGGATATGTAATTCATCTCTATTGTCTTTGCGAAAAATATTGGAGTCCGATCATATTGGTCGGATTCTTTGCTATGACCGTTTCTGGTCCCGATGTAATGTATAGCCTGTAATCGGGTCTTTTGTTACGGCTCCGTGTTCGAGGGTGTTACAGCCCCGCTCCGGCCGTTGTTGTCGTAGCTCCGGATATGCGCGGGGATACTCCGCGTCGAATTGTTATGGCGGAGGCGGGAATCTGTTCTTCGTCGTACCCTCTCTTTTTTGCCGCTTTTCTCTTTCTCTCCGGTAACATGTCTGTCTGTTTTTCTTCGGGGTTGGCCGCAGGTGAAGAAGTACATTATATATAAATAGTGATTTTGTATTGCCTTTTTTATGAAATATTTATTTTAGATTTTTATCGGTTTGACTTAACCGATTGAAGAATAAACTTTTAGCGGAGTATTTGAGAAATAGAGGTAACGATTTAGAAACCGTGCGAATTTCAGCGTTTTGCGTTACGATGCTGTCAAATAACTCTTTCTGAATACAAATATAAATCAATTATTTGAATACGCAAAACAGACACGAACAAAATATCATCGCTCGTGTCTTAGTTAAGATATGAATTTAGGAAATTTAAAGAAATTTCAATATAAAACCCGATATTGTTGCCATAATGATAACCAAAGCTACATAAACAACGGTTTTCTTCGTCCCCATAACACCTTGAATTACCAACATATTAGGTAACGACAACGACGGGCCGGCCAGCAACAATGCAAGTGCAGGGCCTTTGCCCATGCCCGAAGCCAACAACTCTTGAATTATCGGCACTTCGGTCAGGGTGGCAAAATACATGAATGCTCCCGTGAAACTTGCGAAGAAGTTGGATAGCAGCGAATTTCCACCGACAGCCCACTCAATCCACTCGTTAGGGATGACTCCGGCAATAGACGTATCGTCATGTGTCGAACCCAAAAGAAATCCGGCTGTCACTACGCCGACGGCCAGCAAGGGTAATATCTGCTTGGCAAATCCCCATGATGACAATGCCCATTCTCTATTTTCCTCGTTTCGTTTATCAAACAGCAGGATGATGGAAAGCGAAGCTATACCCACAACCATCGGAACGAGCGGTACTAATTTAGCATTAACAATAAGGGCATCTGCAAGGAAAACAGACACAATCGTTGCCACGGTTCCGACACCTACCCATAACGGACGTAAATTCAATATTCGGATAAGCGACCAACAGAGCATTAGAGCAAAGATTCCCGTAATATACCATTTATAAGAGAAGATTAAAGTCCACAAATCTTTGTCAGAGGCAGAGGGCGCACCCCAATTTGCAAAGACGAGAATCAGCACCAACGTAAAAAAGTGAAACGACGTCTGCCACATCGGGCGTTTTTCCGGTGGCGGAACGATATTCATCTGCTCCTCTTGTTTGGCTTTCTCTTCCTTTCGGAAAATAAATGCCATAGCAAGACCTATCACTACGGAGAATCCGATAGCTCCAACCGTTCGTGCAATACCCATCTCTATACCTAAAATACGGGCTGTCAAGATGATGGATAAAATACTGATAGCCGGGCCGGAATAGAGAAAGGCTATGGCTGGGCCTAATCCTGCGCCCCGTTTGTAAATACTCGTAAACAACGGCAGAATCGTGCAGGAGCAGACTGCCAATATGCCGCCCGAAACAGCAGCTACCGTATATGATAACCACTTCTTGGCATTTGCTCCGAAATATTTAAGAACCGAACCTTGACTGACGAACACGGCGATTACGCCTGCAATGAAAAAGGCGGGAAGCAGGCATAACACGACGTGTTCCTGCGCATACCATTTGGCAAGGTCAAAGGTTGCATCGACAGCCGTCATGAATCGCTCGCTGCCGAGTGGCATGAAAAATACGGCTACAAAAACTACAATCATCCAAAAGAGGATTTTCAACTCTTTTTTAGTATCCATAACTACATCTTAAATACCGAGTAATTGTTTTACCTCTTTTTCGGATGGAACGTGTCCTTTGATTTTAACCACTCCATTCACCGCAACTGCAGGAGTAGCCATAATGCCGGAATTGAGTATTTCCACAATATCCTCTACTTTCGTGAGTGTCACGTCGAGATTGTTCTCGCTAATTACTTTCTCGATTGTCTGATAGGTTGTCTTGCATTTGGCGCAACCCGTTCCCAAAACTTTGATTTCCATATTTCTATCTTTTTATAAATACATCATTACACAATAATATATGCCGATAATTGTGAATACGCCTCCGACAATTCTATTCAGCCATTTCTGTACATTCTGCATTTTGCCATAAAAACTGCCGATATGCTGTACACTGAACGCCAATATCCAAGCTACTGTCAAAACGGGCAATGCGGTAGCTACGGCAAAAAGGACGGGCAGCAGATACCTGCGGCAGTTGTTGCCGACATGGGAATCAGCATGCCGAAGTAGAAAACTCCGCTGGTGGGACAAAATGCCATAGCGAACAACATGCCGAGCAGAAATGCTCCACATCCACCTTTACGGGCCAAACCTTCTCCATTTCCCTTGAAACCGAAAGAGGGTAATTTCAGTTTACCTCCGAACAATATGAACAAACCTATCAAAAGCAAGGCAGGGCCGAGTACGAGTTCTCCGTATTTGCCGATGAACTTCTGAATACCGAAAAGGCTTGAACCCTCTTTAAGTATCAGTATCAATACGATCCCCAATAATGTATAAGCAATTACACGACCAAGCGTGTATAGTAAGCCATTGAGGAAAATCCGACGGCGATTTTCAATGTCTTTACCTATAAATCCGATAGCTGCGATATTCGTAGCCAACGGACAAGGAGAAACTGCCGTAAGCAATCCCAAAAGCAAAGCCGTAAGTGCAGGAGTTGTGCTGTTGTCTAATAATGTCTGTAACCATTCCATAGGACTTTATTTCAATAAGGTACGGACTTTTTCAGTTATTCCGTTCTTGAACGTGTCGGGAGCGGTACGGGCATTGGCAAAGGCATATTCGGTTAGATTCTCATACGTTTCTTTACCATCTTTCCATTTGCTAACGAAAAGTGAAGACCATGTAACCTCGTATTTTTCGGCGATGGTTTCGTTCTTCGGATCGGAAATGTCAATAGTTCTAAAAACGAGAGTTCCGTTTTTCAATTCGTTGGCAAATTGTACCTCTACCACTTCTTTGGCGTTCTTTTCTATTGCCATACAGGTGGCGCACCGCTGTTTACCATGAAAATACAACACCTCCACATGGTCTTTCTGCTCCAATTGTTGTGCTTGCTCTACATCGGTAGAAGCACTCTTCTTTGTCCCATTGTTATCGCAAGCAGTCAATCCGCAGCAGATAATCAAGGCTAAAATCAATCTGTTCATACACATTTGTTTTTATTGGTTGTTATTTATGTTTGTTATTCGCAAAACTACGAATATTGATTCTAAAAAAATTGTCGCTATTCGCAACAACTTTCCTTTTTGCATATACATTGCCCGAAGAATTTAGAAAAAAGCATAGAAGCTATTTTCCAATTCTCTCGATTGATACAATATTTTACTTTCGGCGTTTCTATTTCCCCTTGTATCAACCCCGACTCTTTTAGTTCTTTCAGATGTTGTGAAACCGTCGCTTTCGCAATGGGGAGTTCTTCGTGAATATCTCCGAAAAACAGCAATCCTGCTTGGCTAAAAATTCAAGAATAGCCATTCTTGCCGGATGTCCCATTGCTTTTGCAAAACGGGCTATCTGCTCTTGTTCCAATGTATATTTCTTGGATTCCATAGTCTTCCTATTTTTATGTTCGCAAATTTACGAACAGTATTTTAAACTGCAAATTGTTTAAGATTTTTTATCAGTTTGACTTAATCGATTGGGAATAAACTTTTAGCGAATTATTTGAGAAATAGAAGTAACAATTTGGCAACTGTGCGAATTTCAGTATTTTGCGGTGCTATGCTGCAAATAACTCTTCTAAATGCAAAGTTAGAACAAATATTCAAAACTACAATATTCCAATCAAAAAACAATATGCAGTCAATGTCAATTTGAATTTAACCTTTTCTTACACAATATACCAAATGGGGCATATCAACTCCACGATAGTGTTTAACAATAGAATCAATCGGATTCATACCATTACGAAGTGCCACTTTTTGCGATGCAATGTTAGTATCTCTGATAATTGAATATAATTCATCAAATTTCAGCGTATTAAACCCATACTCCCGACAAGCTGTTGCGGCTTCAACTGCATAACCTTTATGCCAATATTTATGAGCCAACAAGTAGCCGATTTCGGGAACTTGCGCCGTCTTGTATTCCTGCATAGTAATACCGCATTGTCCTATCATTTCGTCGGTATCTTTAAGTAATACGCTCCACAATCCGAATCCATAATCCTTATATCGTTGGAGTTGCTTTTGTATCCATGCTATGGTTTCTTCTTCATTAAACGCTCAATTTTATGCTTCAATCCTATCATTGATGAAACGAGATAATGTATTTCTATCAACTTTACATATTTTAGCTATTTTGCGTTTAGATACACCCACTTGTAATAATTCACGAATAAGGTTTCCTTACCCGATAGTTTGTACTTGTCAGGAGCGTTTTTTCTTTCCTTTCGGACGCCAAGTATAACACCTTCCGCTTTTTTTCGTGCTAAAGCTTCCTTTGTTCGCTGAGAGATAAGGTTACGTTCTATCTCTGCAGACAATCCGAATGCAAAAGCCAAATACTTTACTTTGTATATCTTCGCCGAGCTTGTAATTATCTTTAATAGTCCACATCCGACATTCCTTTGTCATGCAGATATTTAGTATTTCCATTATCATAAACAAATTACGCCCAAGACGAGATAATTCTGCACATATTATTAAATCATCTTTTTGTACTCGTCTTAATAGTGTTCCGAGCTGTCTTTTGTTATAAGCTTTTGTACCACTGATAGTTTCTTCTATCCAACCATCAATTTTGATGTTTTCTCTCTCACAGAAGTTGTTGATTTCAAATCTCTGATTTTCTACCGTCTGTTTATCGCTACTAACTCTAATGTATCCGTAAATCATAATTCTAAATGTTATTATTCATTCGCAATGGCGAAAGATTCCATTTAGAAAATACATCATTTACTTTAGGCTATATTACATGACTTAACAAATTATTTGTGTTTTGATGAGGTGCTATTGGCAAATATGTGGATACTGGAAGCCTAAATTCAATACTGCTTCAAGAGAAAGAATAAGAAATTATATTTGCAATTATTTTTAAAAGTCTGATTTTCTCCGTTTTTCAATGAAATTGTTTTGGTAGCAAAAAAGAAAAACATTACTTTTGCGAATGAGAAAAGCGTTCTTTTGATTAGTGCAGAACATTGCAGAATGGAGAAGCTCGCTGGTTTCCAAATCGTTACCTGTTAAGCTGAAAATCTTTGTAAATTCTTTGTTTTCAATGAGTAAGAAGAAATAATATGTCTTGCTACATAGGTTGTTAATGGCGTATGCAGTCCTATTTTCTCACTCAATTCGTGCAGGCGTTTATTGATGTGCTTCAACGTTTTCTTAACACGTTCTAAGATTTGCTTCTCGGTCGTGTGTACGTTGCGGTCGAGGATTGGAAAGATATAGTCCTCCTCCATTTGGTCGGTGTGGTACTTGTCGATGATTTCCTGTGCCTGTTCCGTAAGACAGCAGTTCATCATCTTACCCGTCTTGCGTCTTGCATAGTAGATGCGTCCATTGTCGATGTCTCCATAAGTCAGCAGGGCAATGTCTTTGAAATTGATTCCAGCCATGAAATAAGAGAACAGAAAGATGTCTTTGGCAAGTTGGGTGTAAAAGTCCCTGTCCGATAAATCCAACTCAATCAGTTTGTGGATGTCCTCTTTCGTGATGGCCCGCTTGCGGGTATTCGTCCATAGGCTACCCACTTTGAATTGCTGGAAAGGATTCGATTTAGGCACGAATACGCCCTCTGAAACCGCCTTGTTATAGACTGCTTTCAGTACGCTGAACTTGGTAGCAAGGCTGTTATTGACATTACCCCTTTGACGCAGGAAGATTTCAAATTCCCTTAAATAAGTCAAATCCAATTCCTCAAAGTGCATATTGACCGAGCGGAATTGCGACATAAGGGCAAGTGTTACCTTATGTTTGCTGGCGGAACCGTACTTTTCAACTTTTTCCAAGCGTTCGATAACCTGTTTGAAAAAGTCCCCTACGGTGCAGTTGATTCGTTTGCCGTTCTGTTCAAAAAGATTATCGAACGTAACAGGGATTTCCAGCACCTCCAACTTTTTGATTTTCTTTTCGTATTCACGGATTTTGGAGGTGATTTGAAACTGTATTTCTGCTCCATCGGGGCAGTCGGTGGTAGGTTGTTGTTTCTCAAAATCCCAATGCTCCAGCGCAACGGATATGCCCAATCCTACGAACTTACGGCGGCGGTCATGGGTAAAAACAAGAGCAAGAGGGGCTAAATGGTTTCTGTTGATAGCGTCTTTGCGACATACAACGTTGATTGTCATAATCTTTACGGATTACGCAAGCAACAAAATGCGATTCGTGTGTTACACGATTTTATGTATCACACTCTGTATCACAAACCACGATTTCAGGGTATTTTGTGTCACAGAAAGGGCCTCTGTAACATCAGTCAGCAGAAATGAAAAAGCTGATAATCGTTTGATTATCAGCTTTTTGCTTGGAGCGGAAAACGAGACTCGAACTCGCGACCCCAACCTTGGCAAGGTTGTGCTCTACCAACTGAGCTATTTCCGCATTAGTGGTATTTCGGAGTGCAAATATAAACGGTTTTTTTTATTCCTCAAAATTTTCACCCGGAAATTTACAGGACAAAAATCAAAAAACTGTCATACAAACCTTCAGAACCGGATTTTTAATACCAGATCAGGCTATCCGACGGCAGAAAACTATTCCTCCTCCAGTTCCCACCCGCCGCCTAACGCCTTGTAGAGCTGCACCAAAGCGAGGTGTTCGTCCCGTACGGCGTTGCTCAAACCGATCTGGGCATCGAAATACCGGCGCTGGGCATCCAGCACGTCGATATAATTGATACTGCCGCCCCGGTACTGCAAATTGGCCAGTTCGACGTATTTGCGGGCAGCATCGCGCAGAGCGACCTTCAACGCGGCCGTTTTGCGGACGTTACGGTAAGTGACTACCGCATCGTTGGCTTCCTTGAAAACCTCCAGCACCTTCTTCTCGTACCCCAGCCGGGCTACGTCGTATGCCGCCAATGCCGCACGATATTTGGCCTGCTTGCGTCCGAAGCCGAAGACCGGAGCGGCGATCGCAGCGGCCACATACGAGAACGGGGAGCGAAAGAAACCCTGCAACGCATCGTTCTCCCAACCGCCTACCAGATTGAAGGTCAGCCGGGGAAAACGATCTGCATAGGCCATCCCCGCCGAAGCCATCGCCGAACGCAACTGTTGTTCGGAAGCCCGTACGTCGGACGCCGCTGCAACAGTCCCGAAGGCAGACCGACAGGCAGACTGTCCGGAAACTCGGCTTCGATATTCATTTGACCGCGCAACACCTCCCAGTCAGGAGATTTTCCCATAAGCAATGCAATACTGTTTTCCATAATTTCGATCCTGCTCTCCAGATCCGGAATCAGGGTCGCCGTCGAAGCGTATTCCACTTTGGCCTGCTGGTAAACGGTTTCGGAGGTAAGACCGCCCTCGAACCGCAACTGCGCCTGCTGCACACCCTCGCTGCGCGTTCGGAGCGTACGACGCACGATGGAAAGCTCGTTATCCAAAGCCATCAACTGAAAATAGGCCTCGCAACTTCCGCGACGAGAGTCATACGCATCGCACGCCAATCCTCGACCGAAGAGAGATACTCCGCCCCGCCCTTGCGCTTGGCCCAGCGCAGGTTTCCCCAAAGGTCCAGCTCCCAACTGACGGAGAGCTTGGCACTGAACTCCGGATCACGGCTCGACTCCTCGTCGGCATAATCGTTCGTTTCGTAATCAGCCAGCCCTTTGGCCGAAAAATTCGGCAAACGCTCGGCCTTGCTTATCCGATACAACTGCCGCATCTGCTCCACACGAGCCGCCGCCGCAAGCATATCCTTGTTATTTTCCAAGGTCAGCTCGATGACCCGGCGCAACGTCGAATCCCCGTAAAACTGCCACCAGCTCAGATCGGCGATGGTCAGCGAATCGGTATAGCCCGAAGCGATCTGCCCGGGCATCTCCACCTCGGGGGCCTGACAGTGCCGCACAGCCGAACAGGAAGAGAATCCGACGGTCAGTGCAGCCAAAATGACAAATATCGCAACTCGTTTCATCGTTTCTTCAGTTTTGCTTTAATCCGGTAAATCCACACGAAGAAGAAGGGCACGAAGACGATGCCGACAGAGATAGCTACCAGCATACCGAAAAAAGACGCCCGTACCGATACCCTGACGGCTCGCCGACCCCGGACCCGATGCGAACACCAGCGGCAGCAGGCCGAGGATGAACGCCAGCGAGGTCATCACGATCGGGCGGAAACGCAGGTGTGCGGCCTTGAGTGCCGCCGACACCACGTCGCGGCCTTTTTCCACCTCCTCCTTGGCAAACTCTACGATCAAAATGGCATTCTTGGCCACCAGACCTACGAGCATCACCAGGCCGATCTGAAAATAGATGTTGTTTTCCAAACCGCAAACCCAGATACCCAGATAGGCACCGATTCCGGCTACGGGCAGCGAGAGAATGACCGCGACGGGCACCGACCAGCTCTCGTACTGGGCGGCGAGGAAGAGGAAGACGAACAGGAAAGCCAGCGCCAGCACAAGACCCGTCTGTCCACTCACATGCTTCTCCTGGTAAGAAAGGCCGCTCCACTCGACGCCCACCGACGCAGGCAATTTCTCACGCACGATATTTTCCAGCTCGTCCATCGCCTGTCCCGAACTGTATCCGTGAGCCGCTTCGCCCGTGATGGTCGCAGCGTTGAACATATTGAAACGCTTGATCGTACCGGCACCCGTCGTATAGTGCGTTGTACCGAGCGACGTGACGGGAATCATCGCCCCGTCGGCACCCCGTACGAAGAAGAGGTTCAGGTTGTCGCGGTAAGCCCGATAAGGCGCGTCGGCCTGAATATATACACGGTATATACGGTTGAACATATTGAAGTCATTGACGTAGATCGAACCCGTGAACGCTTTCATCGTAGAGAAGATGTCGGACATCGAAACCCCGACCAACTGCGCTTTGTCGCGATCCACGTCGAAATA
>OKWF01000027.1_pt1 | contig 20803 bp, 21 predicted proteins | sample 1607031 | NCBI WGS metagenome assembly OKWF01 (sample SAMN04414079, study PRJEB24778) | human gut metagenome | material: faecal | host: Homo sapiens | reverse complement strand
CACTAATTGCTAATGTTGGAGTTGCAGATTCAGTAGTAGCTGTTCCAGTAGAACCTGATGTATAAACAGGAGTTTTAGTTCTCGTACAACTTGCTGTGATAGTAGAAGTTCCACCTGATGCAGCAATAGTTGTAGGATTTGCCGAAATAGCAATATTCCAACTACCGTAATTATAAGAATCTATTGAGTTGGCAGCTTGATAAATATACATAGTTCCACTTACAGATTTACCATTAGCAGACCATGTAACAGCTTGACTTTTAACAGTGGTTTGAGCTGAAACAGTTGTACCCTTCGAAGAAGCAGTAGCAGTAATAGAAGCTACATTCGGAACAACATTAGCAGTTCCACTTGAAGCAGCTTCAGTAGTAACATCTTTTGTAGCACCAGAATCATATTGATAAGTAGTAACAGTAGCAGATTTGTTCCAACTTTGAGTACCATTTCCAGCTGTAGCAGTAGCAGAACCACCACTTGCAGGAATAATACCATTTATTACTGTACCAGCTATTACATCACCATATGTATAAATACCACCAGAAGTAGATTTAACAGTTTTACTGTTTGTTATACTCTTAGAAGCAGTAGCTGACTTAGAATTATCTCCGTTATTTACAGCTTTTATAGTAATAGTATCAGTAGTTTCATTAGTTCCCATACTACTATGAGTAATCGTATTTCCAGATAAACTGAATCTACTATTATCATTAACAGTCATAGAAATTGATAAACTACCACCAACGCTTCGTGTTTGATTCGGGCCAATAGCACCAGAACTATACAAAGCATTATAAGTTTCAGTATTAGTAACAGAAGCACTTACAGTCGCAGAACCACCAGCTGCTGTCAAACCACTACCGATACTTATAGTAGGAGTTCCGTAAACAGTAATTCGTGGATTGTAATTACTGTTAGTTACTTTATTTTCAGATTGATAAATATCAACGGTTTTATTGGCAGTTACACTACCTTCACCAGTATAAGTTACAGTAACTTGTCCAACCTTAGTTCTTGCCTTAACTGTGGTTCCAAGAGAAGAAACTGTAATTTCACTTGTTTTTGAATAAGTAACTGTACCAGCACGAGTCGAACCAGATGTATAACTAATTGTTTGCGACATATTAGAAATACTGGTCGAAGAAGTTCCACCACTTGCAGGAATATCAGATGACTAAAACAGAACCAACCTGTTAAAGCACCATAAGAAGCCTCATTGGCTTCTTGATAAATAGTAATAGTTGATGATACTGTTTGACCATCAAATGTATTTGAATATTTACCAGTTACAACAATACTTCTCCTACTACCAACAGTTGTAGTTCGATTGCTTGCAGTAACCTTAGTACCAGATATAGAAAATCCAGTAGCACTTCCTGATAGACTGGTGTAACATTATCTGTACTAATTAAATTACCATTACGATACGTTTTAAGTACAGCTGTAATAGTTGCAGTTCCACCCTTTGCGGCAATTTCAGTATTATCACTACTTAATATTAAATCATATGTATAAACAGGTGCTTCTTGTTCAACAGTAAGAATAACTTGTTTACTGGAATCTTTTTTACACTTTCCAATAAACTGCATACTTCTCTTAGAAGTACCTTTTTGAACAGGTGATGAAATTTTAACAGTCTGATTTCCTTGAAAAGAGGGAGATTCAATACTAATTGAATCTCCACTCCCGTCATTCCATTTATTAGTGATAACACTCATAAATGATTAATTAATTTATTCAGCAGGTTCGAACGTCCATTCGTCATTAGACAGAACACTCAGAGTCTGCTCACCACCACCCTTCGGAATAGTAACAGTTGCAGTAGTTGTACCCTGCGAATTGAGATACAGATAGCTGTCACCAAGAGCTGAATAATGGTAATAGTTTTAACAACACTCGCACCTTCACCCTTGATTTCAAGAGTTGCAGAACGAGCTTCAATAGTTTCGTTCTTCGGTACAACAATAGTAGCACCATAAGTATATTCTCCAGTAGCACCGGGGTCACCAGCAATAGCAGTACCAGAAGTAGCTGTTGTACTACCATTAACCTTAAATGATGTTACATTTGCAATACCGAAGTTAGTTTTCCATGTAAACTTAAGAAGTTTCGAGTTAGACTTACCAGTTACATGAATTGTTTCACCACCTTTAGCAACATTAATAGTTAAACCATCAGGTGTAATAAATTCATCAGCAGCCTTTTCAAGAACCGTGACTGTAACTGCGTTAGTCTTTCCAACAATCTTACCGGGAACTTGAGTGCTTCTATCGGCACGACCAGTATAAGGACTCACAGAATTAATCTTAATCTGTGCATTTCCAGTACCAGTTTTAGGAACCCATGATAAATAACTCGGAATAGTTGCCATTTGTTTTTTTTTTGGTCGATTAACTATAATAACAAACTAATTACCAAATTCCCATTCAGCTGTATCATTTGCGAAAACAGTTATGGTTTCATGATAATTATTATCTTTATTTAGAATAACAAGAGTTTTATCAACAGCTAATTCTACAACAGGTTCATCTATTGGCCAAACTTTTTTACCATTAAGCCACATATCAAGAACCTGCCGACGATTACCATTAAGCATTACGACAGCTTCCGTAGCTCGTTCAAGAAGATTAAGTTGTGCCATAGTTGTAGATTAATATTAACCTTGCGGTGTTTCAAGAGCAGTTACACGACCTTCCAAAGAAGTATAATTACTCTCTAATGTACTTACTTTACCACTTAAAGTAGTAACAGTTTCTTGTAATGTATTAACAGTACTTTCAAGAGTTTCTACTTTTGTTTGTAATTGTTGAACAGTTGAAGATTCAGCCTTAGTGGCTAAACCTTCAACTACAAAAGTAATTAACTTCTGAAAAAGCACCAGTTTCGGAGGCCAAGTTTAAGGCACAAAATACTTTACGAATTACTGATTCTTTCATATTATTAAACCGTTAATTAGATTCGACATCACCAACCCTAAATATAGGATGTTCAATACCATTACCTTCTATTTGCATATAGTCAATACCATCATTTTCAAATACTGGTTCAGGTACTAATTCAATAGTTGTAACACTATGATTTGCAAGATTATCATAACTTTGATTATATTCAGTGTAGCCATCACGTCTAACCGAAATTACAATCTTTGAATCATAAGTACCACTGATATGAGCTATACCTTGATAATCAGTAACGATAGTTTTAACAGAAGAACTAAACCAACAACTAATACCTGTGGTAATAGGAGCTTTAGTAACAGAATCTACAAATTTAAGAGCTATATAATCTTGACCTTCTTTCGGATGTAAATCAATATAATTGACAACAGCTTCAGAAGGTTTAGCTGCAATAAACAATGCAGGTTCAGTAGCTTCATAACGAGTATCACCTAAAGTCTTATAATTACGTTCGAAACCAATCGGATTAGCTTCACTAACATAACCATTTTTCTGATGAACCACAGTTACCTATCTTTTTACCAGTTTCATCATAAATAGTATCACTAATCATACGACCAGTTAAAGCATCCCGTGTACGAACTTTAATAAGACCGTTATTATTACGAAGACATAATATCTCAACTGTTTTATCAGTATCAAATACTACTTCTTCACTACCGATATTATACCAATCAGAAGATAATGGTAAAGCATAATAAGTTATAACACTACCTTTATTCTTTGTGATTACTAAAGGTTCATCAGGTCTGGTTGTACCAACAGTAGTTCCAGTACTTGATATTTCTTTAATATCAGCAGCTAAATAAAGTTTATTATCATCATAAATTTCATAAGCCTTGATAGTTACAGAAACCTCTTCGGGTTCAGGCGGTAACTCTTCAAGTACAATAGTAACACTATGTTCACCAGTAGAATTAATCGTACCAGTTCCAGTGTTAGTTATATAACCAGTTTTAGAAGCTCGGAAATCAACACTTGTTCCAACTGGAGCTGTAACAGCCTCAGATTTACCAGTAGTCGATTCATCATTATTGAGAGGTTTCCAATCACTTTCAGTACTGAGTTTATACTCAAACGTAACACCGTCTAAAGCAGTAGATTCAGTATTTACAGCAGTTGCATAGATAGTACCAGATTGAACTGGAACTTTATCCATTTCAACAGTAACTTCTGCGGTAGGAATTGCATAAGTTACCAGTTGTTCAACCTCTATATAACCCGACGAAACAAACCTCAAAATTCGGCTCGTATTGACATCTCCGGTGAGTTGTAGCGGCGTATCTTTTGTGACTTGACCTAATATACCACCCGTGTCCTTATCATAGACGTATGCGGCTATTTTGGCCTTTGTTTCGCTATCGACCACCGTAAGACTTACAGCACCTTGTTCAACTGGTAAAGCTGTAAGAGTAATATCACGAATTATATTCTCATCCAACGTAATACGCTCTTCATAAGTTTCATATCCATTTGCACCAACCTGAATTAAAATATCACGCGGGTCATAAGTTTCATATGTAAGAGTACCAGTACCTTGAGCAATAACTACATTAGAAGGTTTATCAGTAAATATAATTAAAGCATTATCAGGAGTTGCATTTACAGTTAATGTCTTTTTAGTCTTAGGTGTAAGAACAACATTAATTGTCGTATCTTCAACACCTACATCGACATAAACATCTTTTGTAATGTAATTCTCTTTTTCTACAATATAATGTAAACGACTTTGAATTAAACATTCAAGACTTGCACTGCCAACACCTGCCGATTCTTTACCTTCCGAATTAATCATTCGTATAGTAGAATCAACCGGAACAGCTTCAATCTTAATTGTTATATAATCTTCTTCATTTCGAGGAATACGAATCCAAAGTGTACCATCTTCAAACGTAGTAGGAATTTCGCTTGTAACTTCAATTTGATTAATACTGTTGCTACGAACATGATTATTGTGTTCTACAACAATACCATAAATCTCATTAATAGCATCTACAATACGTTTATTATCAGTAACAAGCTCTTCAGAAGTTTTATCTTGCTTATTAATAAGCAAACCTTGAAGTTCTTGAGCTTTTTGTTTTAATTTCTCAATGTCACTTGCGGCAGTTGGTAAACCAACTTGTGCGGCAGTAACTCTATGAGGGTTATCATAATTACGAATATGAGCATTGAAATTATCTTTATCATTCTCGTAATCTTCTTTATCAAGTTTCTTGTTTATAGCAGCCCAAACATCTTGAAACTTCTTATTAACTTCTGCAACATGATTGTTAATCCAAACATTCAACTGTTTGAACCAACCTTTAACCCTATTTTCAAGAGCATCAATGTACTCTTTTTGAGGTCGAGATACAGGTTTATCCATATCGGCAGTGTTATCAACATTGCCAAGACCAACTTGTTCTTTTGTTACCTCATGAGGATTAAACTTATTATTAATATGTTCAAATAAAAGTTTTGTAAGTTGTTCAACAGGATTTAAGTCCTCAGCTGTAAGCTCACGAACATATACTTGAACATCAAGAATCTCATTAACAGCATCATTAAAATCAAAATTGGTCTTTACATTCGTCCGATAAATCCACCAAGATTTACCCTCATGAACATAAATACCAGTAAGAGTGAATATCTGATTACTTATGATACCTTGTACTGTAATTGTATGTATAGAACGAACAATCGGTACAAGTATATAAAGATATTGTTGAGTGGATTTAACCCACGGAACTTTATATTCATAATGTCCTACATCAATATTTCGAGATTCAAACTCAGTAATCTTTGCAGAACTAATATCAGATTTTTCAGTTAGCTTAAATAGAGCACTATTATCGTAAGCAGTTACATTAGTTAAGTCTATTTCAATCCTCTCTTTTGTCCTATATAAATATAGGTGGCCATTCTTTCGATAGTACATATATAATGTAGGAACTGTTTTAACACCAGCACCTTCACCATCTACTGTACCAATATATTCTCCGGTTTGGCCATTATAAACACTCGGATATACACCATCTTCAAGTACACCGAGCGCTACAACATTTCGAAGATTAATTACTGCCATACCAAGAACAATAACGAAATAAATACTCCAACTACAAAGTTAATAATAATAGGATGAATTTTAAGACCAGTTACTGTTTTCTTTCTTGCAGCTTGAATACCACAAGTAATAATTTGATAAGCTAATGTAATCCATAAACTCATAAACCAAGTAGCAACAGTAGCTTTAAATAAAATACCTACGACAGTAGCAATGACGAAACCAATAATAATATCGTCTTTATGTTCTGAATAATAACCACTTAAAAAAGTAGTTATTTTATTCCATATTTTCTTTATCATAATACTAATCGTATTTATTATTATATGACGATTAATAATAATAATGGTGCAACTTGTATGGCTCGGCCTGCGGCCTCGCTCCCCGGTGGGACAGGAGGTTGCACGCCCACTTGTCACATAACATTAGCATCATTAAGAGAATAACTCCTAACACCACAATTAATAGCATTAGGAGTTATCCTTGTGGTTACATTTTTAACAAATCAATTTCTTACTTAATGAGTGCTAATACCCCTTCAAGTGCAGTAATTGCAGAAGTTTTAGTATTGTCAATAGCAATAAATTGAGTAACCTGTAAACCCTCTGTATGTAAATTAAAGGGATGTGTGAAATCAGCACGAGAAGTAATTACATAAGTGTCATACATAACACCCTCGGTAGCTGTAAAAATATCACCATAAACACGGTCATATTCCTTGAAATTAGGATTATAACCTACGCCGGCAACATATGCTTCTTTCTCAAGTTTAGCAACTTGGTCATAAGTACCAACCGGAGTTTGATTCTCAGTACCCTCTTCAAGCGTAGCACGAAGAATACCTTCAAACGTCACATGATACTCAAAACCTGCGGCGCCAGTGAACGTAACACTTGCTTCGGTAAAATCATCAATCGTGATGCTATCAGCACCAAAGCGAGCATTAATCTTAGTTAAAGTCTTTTCAACCTCAACTTTCAGACGAGCAATAATATCTGCATTTGCTTCATCAATTCCGTTGATAGTTACGCTGGCATTGTAAACTTCCAGAGGATAACCACCAAAAGAATTAATAGGCTTACACAAGATAATAACCTCAGCATCGAAACCTTGATAACCAATACCACGATTAGCTACGAGATTCGTAAACTTATACGTTTTACCAGCAGGAGCAAGATACTTTTCCTTATGTTGCTTCGACCACTTAGGATTAATCCAAACGCCGCGCTTAACCTTGCCATCACCAAGACCAAGAACAAACTGCAACATCTCATCATCCTTTACATCCGAAGCAGCTGCAACGACTTTACCAGCCGAATTAAGAAGAACAGCTTGTCCGCGAGTCAGCTTGCTAACATCATTATTAGCAAGTGTTGTCAGAAAATCATTTGCGACAATTACACTTTTCATTTTCTATTCTAAATTTGATTGTTGTTTAACAGCACTAAAACTGTCATCTTTAAGAACAAGAAGAATATCGCTAACTACACTATCTATGAAATCAGGTGTAACTTCCATATCTGACATTTGGTTAATATCAATATTAAAAAGACGTGGTTTCTTAATATATGAAATTTTAACCGCATCAACACAAAAATCATCACCGTAATAAACAAACAACCTATCATCAACAAGTTCACTTATTGGATTAAGATGCCTATTTTTATTACCATAGAAGTTGTTTAGAGTAGCTCGAATATTTTCGGTAGCAATTAAATCATTTTCAGAAAACTTATTTCCTACATTTACGAACTCATCATAAGTAGTATTGTAAGTAATAACAGGAATGTCTGTATTATTAACTTTCAATGCAATTTTATCTTTTGCATTAGAAGTAATAATAATACAATCTTTATAATAACGACCAATTAGATTCTCCCAATAAACATTATATTCATTAGAAAGAGCTTGACGTAATCTATCACAAGTTAAACCTGCAATTTCATACAAATCAATCTTATCTGAATCACTATCATAAAGAGAAAGAATATCTGAAATATCAATCTCATTCCCATTAATAATAATTTGTCCATTAAATTCATCACCAGTTAAGGCGATTTTAGACAAATCAATTAGATGATAATATAAATTCTTAACTTCATCATCAGGATAGACCTCATGTAAATTCTCAACAAGTCGAGCTTTGCTATAAGTTAATCGAGAAGTAGAAGAAATAAGTTTTAGATAATCACCCGGAAGAATAACGAAAGCTCTATTTGGATAATCCGCATCTTGCTTATCACGTTTAAGTTTAAGCCACGGAGTTTCACGTTTTAATGATTGAATATCATCTACACGTTTTTTACTATCTTCAAGACCTTCGCCTTTATAATTAGTTTTCCTATTTGATTTAGTTTGTATATATTTAACGGCAGCTCGATTCAGCATCATATCAATAAACTGAGGAGCAATACTCCGATGTCTATTAGATGTTATCTGCTGTATTCGTTGCTCTATTTCGATGTGTAACTCTTTTACCGTTTCATACATGACTAACCTTTCAAACTACGATACTTCGCATTCCACTCGGCAACAATACCTTTGTTGTTATCATTCGAGAAATACGAGATAGCATCATTAATGTTATTACCAATAACATTTTCCGGATTAGAAGCATCGACAATGATAGAACTATTCGGAAGTTGTCGAATAATATTCATCCAAAGATAAATAGTAATCTTAGCTTTCATCCCCAGATGTTTATCATCAACAATACTAATAAACTTCTGCGGGTCACTGTCAATAAGTTCAAGAAGAACAGATTGCTTATCATCGGCAGTCATTGCCATAAATTCCGAATAATCACCTACGCTACCTGTCGATACAACAACGTTGTCGATAAGTGCGCTATTCGGATTATTAATAAGCTCCGTATATTTCTTGAGAGCATCAGTGCGAAGTTTCGTCCGAGCAGCTTTGAGTGCTTTACGCTCACTATCCGAAGTAAGATAAAATTGAATATTGACGCTCTTATTAATGTCTTCAACCTTATTAGCAACTTTGCTACTTAAAAGGCAATATCTCCAACTAATATAATCGGGAATATTAACAAAAGTAACATACTTATAAAGTTCCGTTTCATCAAGTTCCTTAATCCGTTTCAGAACAATAGCTTCAAGTTCCGAACCAGTTTCATTCTTAATCTTATCAGCTTTTTTAAGTTTACCGATAAGTTCGTCAATATTACTTTTCAGAGTAGGATTACCTAAATCTAAAACGTAAGAAGTATCGAACTCTAAGCCATGAACAGGAATCTCAAGAAGAAAATCATTTAAGTATGTAGTGATTCGTTCTTGCCAAGAACTATCAATAGGAGATACACCAACAACAGTAGGAAGAAGAACTCGCATTTCCTCACTACGGCTCAGCAATTCATTAACAGGACGAATAGCAGAACCAAGACGAAGAAAGTCAGTTTTGAAAGCATCTTTATTCCGAAGTTCAAAAGAAGAAGGATTGTTCCTCCATTCAATACGAACTGAACGATTAACTTTAATCATATTTTTAACATTTTAAGTTATTCAATCTTTTATATGTTAATGAGTAGTAATAACCTTTCGATTATTACTACTCAAATTGGGTGTTTAGTTCAGAGCTAAATCAAGCCAGAACGAAGTAGTAGGATTATCAATATTGATACCCTGCGAACCAAGAACTTCATAAGAAGCAATATCCTTCGTATCCGACAGTTGAGTACCACTTGCAAGTCCCCACGAAGCAGGCAGTTCAGCCATACCTTTATAGACACCTACTTTATATTCACGACCCTCTTCACAAACAAACTTAATATTACGCTCACCATTCGAACCCATAGTATGGTCAAGGAATACAGCACTATAAGAAGTAATAGGCAGACCTTGATACATATTACCGGCTTCACGGTCACGACGAGCACGAATACCGTGGTCGAACATATCAACAATCTTAACAGTAAGAATCTTACCATTAAACATCTTATAACGGTTAAAATACTTACCATAAGACATCATCTCACCATCGCTCTTAATCTCGTTATCACCAAGAGTTACAAAGTAATTCTTAAGACGAGCATCATAATAGATAGCATCATTGAACATTCGTGCGAAACCTTTACCGCAATAAAGAACAAGTTCCTCAACGGTAGAATCAATACGATTGTCAAAAATACGAGTGATGATACGGTCGAAACGATTAAGTGTCAGAACAGAATACGTTTCATAATTACCAACGGCCTTGAGAATATCAAGAACACCAGCACCACGAGGAATTGCCTCACCAGTCTTCTCATCCTTTAAGTGGATAATACCATTCGAATCGCGGTTGTACTCCGAGAACCACAAGTCCTCTTCGAGCATCTCACGTCGCATGATTTCCCACATCTTCATTTCGTAAGGCATCCACAGACTACGCTCACCACCAGATGCAGTATCAAAGGCAATATTAACAACCTTATTACCCATGTTACCAGCAATCTCTTTCGAGAAACGGTAGTAACCATACTGGTTGGTTGCCTTGCTGAACGACTGGTTATTTGAGCGGTTTCCGTCAGACTTGCTACCCGGAATAGTCGAAGCACCTAATGCCCAAATAGCACCACTAATGAAGTCTTTTGCAACAGCATCAGCCGAGATAGGAGCACCCGACATATTTGTAAAACGATAAACGTATCCACCAGTCGAAGTAGCAATACCCTCATTCTGAATACGCCATTGCATACCAGAAGGAGCAATAGCCGTGTGCTGATAAATAAACCAATTATCCTCCATTTCAACCTCAATAGTTCCATAAGGCTGAATAGCAGCTTTATCAGATACCAGCTTTTTCAGACGAGAAGTAACACGCTGACGAGGAGCAATTTCCCAAGTATATTGAGTATCACCACCATTCAGCTTAACTTTTGTTGTAACAGCACCCTGACCCTCAGTAAGAGTAAGAAGAGGATACTTGTCACTATCCTTACCCCAAAGATAAGTAAGATTACGATTAAGTTTAACAGGGTCAATCAAATCAAAATTCAGAAGCATATTAGCATCTGTATATTGATTCGAGTCAAATTTTACAGTTCCAATTTCACGCATTGTAAATTAGATTTTTGGTTAAGTTATTATTATAAGGCAAGAACATTTGCTTTATTTAATAGGTAAAACAATTTTATCATCCTTTGCAGTCTTTGTAACCTTAGGATTACCATTGTTTTTACCAGTCTTACTTGCTAATGAACGAAGACGTTTAACTTCTTTTTTAGCAAGTTCAGCTTTAATCAGTTGGTCAACTCCACCATCAAGATTCATAATAAATCGCATAGCCAATTCAGCAGGATTAGAAAGACGATTAATCTCATCAATCTGTGCTTGACTATAAACCATTCCATTAATCTCTTGAACAGGACGAGAAAAATAATCAAATAACTCTTGACGAGAAATAAGTTTCTCACCATCAGTCGTCTTAATTCTCAGACCTTCTTTTGGAAGAGCGTATTCTCCAATCTGACCTTTAACAACAATTAAATCATAAAGACTACCCGGTGCATTATGAATTTTGACAGTACCGTCATCTTCATACGAAACACCAAAGTATTTAATTTCCTTTTCAAGTTCAGCCTGCATTTCTTTGGCCTCACGTTCACGAATTGCTTTAATCTCACTCTCTTGAGTTTTACGCAACCAATTAAGACTTTCAGTCGCATCATCTTTAAGAGTGTTATTTGCTTTTGCAAACTCAACAATTCGTTTGGCACGTTCCGGAGAAGTACCTTTTTGAATTTCAGCTTTATAGATTAAATCAGCAAGTAAGTTATCATCATCTTTGATTTCAACTTTACTATAATCTACATTTGCCGAATAACCTTCGATTGTACCGAACTTACTCTTATATTCAACAAGAGCTGCAATATCAGGATTGTTAGCTAAAAACTCGTTAAAACCTTTTGCAAAACCTTCTCGTTCACCAAGAGCTTTTACAGCAGCTTCACGTTTTAGCAAAACCCTCAATCGTAGGTTCAAACTTAACAAGTTCACCTTTCTCATCTTTAATAACAATGCCACTGGCTTTTGAAATAGCTTCGATATAATCACTGTCTAATTCATTAGCATCTTCATCAGACATTGCATCAATCTGTTCCTTTGTGAACTTAATTTCACCGTTATCATCTACGGCGTTTCCGTTATCATCAAGTGTGTAAAGAGTACCATCAATTTCTACTTGTTCCGGTTCAGTTTCTTCTTCACCATTACCAGCAGAACCACCCTTCTCACCTTCTTCTTCAGCTTTCTTACGAGCAGCTTCCTCTTCAGCTTTACGTCGTTCTTCAGCTTCTTGAGCTTCTTTAGCTTCCTTAGCTTTACGTTCTTCTAATTCTTTACGAAGACGTTCTTGTTTTTGCTCCTGAGTTTCATCATCAGGTATAACAACTTTTTCAACAGCCATATTAGTATTTATTTATAGTTGAATATTATTACATGAACAAAGATATACTATATATAATATATTATCAATAATTATAGTAGTATTATCTTGCAGGTTCTCTTGCTCGCCGTCGATAATTCTTGGTCATCATTGCTTTAATTCTTTTTGTAACTTTATTCTATTAACATCAGAAACAGTATAACCAGATTGAGCAGCCATAGCTTCATCTTTATCTATATTACCATTTCCATTGGTATCAACTTTAAGTCGCATATTCCAAATCTCTTTTTCACCTTCTTGTTTAAGAATCTCAAGATTAACATCATGTTTTCTATTAAGAGCATTTTGTTGAGCTTCAAATTCTTGCTTAGCTGCTTCACGCTGACTAACAATTTGTTCAACTTCAGCTTGAGCTTGTTGTTGAACTTGTTGCATTTGAAGTTCATAATCTCGACGAGCTTGAATAGCTTTCTTAATATTCTTAGCAATAGAAGTAATATTATTATTTTCAATAGCTTCAATAGCAACTTCCAGTTGGTCATTCTGACCTGCACTAAATGCAAGTTCTTTCATCATGTTCAGCTTATTCTGAACATCGGCATTATTACGAATATAAATTCCAATATTACCAGAGAAATCAGAAGAACCATCAATATCAACTACAACAACTTTATTAGTTGTCGGGTCTACATAAGAACCTCGTTTACCGTCAATCCAAGCAAACTTACTGTAATCAATATTTGCAACATAATCACGTTCACGGAAGAGATTAAAACATTCAAGACTCCAAACACTTCCGGTCATTGCTTGAGAATAATTCGATTCATTAACAGCCTTACCTGCATAATCTTTAGCATCACCGAAGCGAGCATTATTCATATTAGCTGCTTCCCAAGCTTCTGCTTTCAAACCTTGTTTAAGATTATCAAGCATTTTGAATATAATTCGTAATAGCACTTGTAGCTACTTCTCGAATAGATTGTAAAGCATTAGGTTGTGCATCAGAATCATCAAACAGTAAGAAACTATCTTTATTCGCAACAGCAAGACGTTCCTCGGTAGTCATGTCACTACTATCAGCGAGAATACTTTCAGGGAATAATAGCCAAGACTTAAACTTAGCTACTGCACGTTCTTGTTGTAAAGTATAAATACGATAAAGAGCAAGATAAGGTAAAACACGGAAAGGAATAGGATTACGAAGATTATCTTTATGTAAACCTACAATACCATTATAAGGTAATTTACAATCACTATAATTGTTAAATCTTTCACGTTGAACTTCGATAGGTCGCGGCTTAATATAAATACCACTATGACAACCACCTATACGCCAACCTTCCCAAACTTGATTTATCCATTCCCATTCAATTTCAATATCACCAGCAGAAGCATCAAATTCATAATCCTCATCTACAACACTTTCTACAACATTTCCTAATAAATCTCGATGTTTAAGAATACCTTGTTTAATTTCAGTTTTCCAAACATAATGATAAATATCAATTTCTTTACCATACAATCGAGCTTCACTACGAAGTGCTTCTGCGTTAGTATGTAAGATAGCTTTACGTTCAGCAAAATCTGTTTTATTGAAGATTTGAACTATGCCATCAGGAGCATCATATTTAGGAGATACAGTATAAATATCTTTAAGATAATTCATTTCTGCATCTGTAAGTTCATCACGAAATCTATCAATGATTTGAGGAATAGTCATTCGATAGACACGAAGTCCTGCATCATCATCTTCAATATATCGTTGACCACTTTCAATACGATAATATTCGAGAGGAGATATTACTTGAAGATAAACATCACCTTTATAAACTTCTCGATAAGTATAAACCTCTTCACAAGCCCACCAATAGAAATAGCATTGTTGATACTTGTCTTTTGCTTCAACAATAGTATTAATAAGTTCAAGACGTTTTTGAGTTGTAATAGTTACATCATCAATCCAATCGTTAAGAACTTCCTCAATAATATCGTTAAGTTCACCTTGCTTAATTGTCTTTTGACCAGTATTAAATCCTGCTTCATTAAGACGATTAATAATTTCTTGATTACAATAAGCCATTACTTTATCAGCAAGAACTTTATTGCGAGCAAGAGTTACAGAAGGGTCATTATTAAATACTTGATAATTAGAGAACATATTAATAAATTCTCCCATATATCGTTCTTTAATAGGAGTAAGAAAATCTACATCACGTATCTCACCATACATGACAGCTTTCTCACCAACCTTATCAATATAATTCCGAAGAACATATTCATAAGTCTTAGGGTCTACTAAACCATTAGCAGCATCGAGAAATTTCTGTGTAACAGTTTTATCATTCTGACCAATAGCAAGATTAATCCAATAATTACAATTAGGAATGTACCAAGCTTTCGTTTGTTTTGTAGCAGTACTTGCACGCTGGTCAGGCATAACAAGTGGAGTTGCTCTTAAATCACGTTCACTCATTTTAGGAATCTATTAACTTTACGACCAGTGTTATTAGTTTTACTTTTCGAGTTAGCTTCTCGTTCAAGTAAAAGAGAATCTTTACGAAATTCAAACATTGCAACGATAGCCGAACTTAATCGGTCTGCATTACGTCCAAATATAAATCTATCCAACTCTAATAAGAAACTTATATCATAAATTTGATTAAATCTATATATTGGTGTATCGTCGGACGTTTTTCCGACAATTTCGTATAAGAATCCCGCACCATGCGCATACCCTCTAACTTAATATCGCCATCACCAATGACAATACCATAACCTGTAATACGAGGGCCATCAACACTTCGATTAATATAACTACTTGGGTCTTTCAACAATTTATCTCTATAACCCCATTTCTTGAAATTAGTAACAAGTTCACCAGTACCAGCCTCATAAAGAACTTTACAATTCCAACGTAAACAAGCATAAAGAACAAGTTTATCGACAGCTTCCATAGTATCAAGACGACCACAATAAGAAGCAACAAGTCGTTTACCCATGTAAGGAGTTTTACTGTTAGTACGCATCCACACTTGAAAACTTGCAAGTGAATTTTTTGTACTAACTTCTTCTTTATTTTTATCTACACGATATGGGTCATAAGAAATAAAAATAAAGACTACCATCATTTGGGATAGGAGAATAAAACTCTCTTATACAACCATGAACATCAGTCTTTGAATTATGAGGTACATCAGTTATATATTCATGGAATCTATCGGAACCAAATATAGCTCGTTCAATACATTCCTGTTTAGTAACAAATCTAACACGTCCATCATCAAGTATATACCAACCATCTTCATAAAAATGATTAGACTTATCATATTTAATAGCGTTAATATGATTAGTAAGTTCCGGACTGTGAAAAATGTTCTCTTGTGTGTTCGTAAATGCCTCATTAGGACTGTTAGCACGTTGACCTACATAAATATTATATTCACCAGCATCTTTCTCTTTTTCTGCACCACGTTTCTTATCATAATCATCCTTCCAAGAAGCAAACAGTAAAGAATTACCATCTTCTATAAAAGGTTCATAATCCCATATCTGCGGAAAAAAGAAACCACAAACAGCATGTCTACTATTAGCATCCCAGATATTTTCCATAGGAAGCATATCATTCTTTCCGGGATTATAAAAACAATTACTAAAAGCTTCCCAGTTAGCACCTTTTGTACCACCCGTACCATACACACGAATAGTACCAATTCTCATTGCACCTGATTCACTATTAGACATCATAACGTCTAATGCCTTTTGAAGATTAGGACAGTTATGAGTAATAGTAAAATCTTCTAATAATACAAGATTATCACCATCTACTTCAAATCCATAATATCTACCTCGACCAATAGGTTTAATATCAAATCGAGTTTCCAATACATTCTTTTGTAATGAAATATAATTTTCTGCTTTTTTACGATTTATTTTAGTAGGAATTAAATGACAACCAGATAAAATAAAAAATTCTATAAATAAATAACACCTCTTACAATCTTTTTTGAAACAGTGGTTTTCAATCCAAGACTTCTACAAATATAAACAATATCATAAACAATTGCAGGATCTTTTTGAGCTATTTCAAAATTATGTTTTTTAGAATCATAAGAACCATCAGTGTCAATAATACCAGCTAAAAATTCTAATCTACTTTGTTTATCAGTATAAATGTACTCTTTTGGAATATATTTATTATGAAGAACTCCCATATTAAAAAGTTCTTGTCTAAACCAATTATCCGAAGCATCTTCACATTTTACTAATGTAATTCTTTTAGCATTAGAATTAGTATCTGCAATCGAATAATCAAGATTATTATTTTTTGAATATTCTTTTAAATAATCAATTACTTCACTATCTTCATTGGTAAATCTACATGTATCTTTATCTCCATCACCAATCCATAATCCAAAAACATAAGGTTCAATTTTAACATTCTTTTTATCAAAATCAATACATGTTTTTATAAGAGCATGATTATCTTTCCAGCGAGGATGTTCTTTAATCATATTTATATAATCTGGAGCAGTCATAGTAATCGGTTTACATATATTACCATAACTTTTTCCTATAAATCATATAAATGTCATGCTTACTATTTACAACATGAGATTCACCATTTAAAGGAGTAACTTCGTATAAATCATCTTCACCATTTATAGTAGCTAATACTGTACGAGGATTTCCGTCAAGTCCCATAAGTTTATCACCTACTTAATATCTTGAACAAATTTAATTTGTCCATCAGACATTATAAAACCAGTATTTTCCCCAAAACATTTACCTGCTTCTTCAAAATCAGTTTCAATAGCTTTCTTACCTACTGCGGCACTTTCATTTTTACCAATAGCAACACTTAAAAGTTTACTACGAAATCCGAAAGCTTTTTGACCTTCTTTTGATTTCTTATATCCAAGTTCAATACCTTTATCAAAGTTCTCACTTAGATAACCTCTTCGCCAATAAGTTTTATCTTCATACCAATCGAGATTAACTTTAACCATATAAGATGTAGCACCTTTTTCAGTTAAGTAATCCATTTGGTCGGCAGCAAGTGTAACAGTTACATTCTTATTTGCGTTGATAGTATTAGCTGCTTGACTACCACGTTTATATGAAAAACCTTTACGACGAGCTTTTGCTTTACATAAGTTACAACTATTATTAGCAATCAGCTCATCAATCTTAAAGTTCCAATAATCTCCATCCCAAAATCGAGGAAAGCCTTCAACAGTATTAACCTTAAATCTTCCCTCTTTATCTAACTGTTTACGTTCCTTTTCATTAGGAGCACGTTCGATACGACCATAATTAAGATAATTATAATGGTCGCCAGTTATACGAACTTTATGAAGTAAAACCTTACGTTCAGCATCAGATTTAGCTGCTAAATAAGCAGGAATATCTTTAATGTATAATTTACAATATGCTTGAACACCTTTAACTCGCCTATCCATTTCACGTTGCCAAAACTTTATGGCATTAGGACTATCATCAGGTTCAAGACAATAACATCCATGTTTCTCATAAAAGTCTGCAACACGACTAAATATTTCAGTACCTACGAAAACAAAGTCTATTTTCATAAGTACACCACCACTTTCGCCTATAAGAAAATCATTATCTTTGTCAATCCAAGGTTTACCAGTAAAACGACAAATACTTGAAGATAAAGGCTTGTAACTTTCTTTATCTTCAAGTATATAATCTATAAACGGACTTCGACCAGTTTCATAACCATAACGATTGTCTTTACGATAATGTTTCTGTTTCGTTAGGAGCATTAGATGCTCTATCATTTGTTCCGTCATAGCTATCTCTGTATTCAGCTCCACCACGAATTGACGTTACACCTTTTTCAATCTTATCCCACTTATCATTAAGCTCAGTAAGACTTTCAACTCGTGCAGGAATTTCATTAGCAATTTTAATAATCTGTTTAAGAGTATCTTCACAAAGAGCTAAATCTTTCATTTCAAGTTCTTTCGACATTAAATCTTCTATACCATCAGTTAATGTACGAACTAACTTACTTGAAAGATTCAAAGATTTAATAGTAGAATTAATTAAATCTTCAACAGCTGTAATATTAAGATTTGATTTTACAAATTCAATAGCAGATAAAACAACTTTATCCGGTAGATAAGATTCATCTAAACCGGCATTAGACTTAGCATAAGCATAAGCTTCTTTTTTAGTAAGTCCTGCTTTCGTTACATAACCTTTTCTATCGGATAAATATAGTATAAATCTAAATTCTTTTTCTGCAAAAGATTTATCTTTACTATCATCACGAGCATATATCTGTTGAAGTAAAGGATATTGAAGTATTTCTTCTACATCAAGAATTAGTTTATCATTTTCTATCTTAAATCCATGTACCATACATTATTTTATTTCAGCAATACCTTCTTTAATAAAAGGTGCATTACTATCTGCATCAGAAAACTTATTATGTTTGAACTCTTTTAATCTAATCCAATCAGCAGTACGAAGAAATTCAAATATCATATTTCCCATATTCTGAACAAATTTTTCATTTTCACTTAATTCTAATTCACCAATACTACTAAGCATTTGATGAACAAGTTCATGAAAATATGTATTCTGCATTTGTGTATTAGAAATCTCAATTCCATAATCTAATGATTGTAATTGAATTACACCATTAGCAATAGAAGATTTACCGAGATTTCCAGCGTTTTGTTTATTCTCTGTAATAACAGTTAGAATATCAACACCAGCTAATACACAACTCTTAGGAATATAATTTTTAATTTTACTCATCGACTTGATACAAATATTAATACAGCGTTCAAAGCAATAGAACAAGCTGCAATCCAACCATTTCTACGTTTCTTTTTTCGTTCAGTTAAATATCTTTCTTGATAATCAATTAGTTTACTATTGAGTGAATCAAGGCCACCAAAAGAAAACAACCAAAAGACTATCACGAATAGCAATATGATAAGACTGGAAGGATATAACGCTATCTTGTACCTTTTGAATTTCATTGGCAGTAAGATAAAGTTTTTCATATTTTTCACCTTCAAGAAGTTTTATAGCTAACTTACGAGTTTCTTTCGGAGTAAAAACAATAACTGTATCGCCATTAATCTTGTATCTTTTTTGCGATATAGCGGAGAACGGAATCATCACTAATGATATTACTATCATTAAAATCACTTTCAACTTTCTCATAAATAGTAATAGTTTTTTGTTCAATTCCTCTAAGACTATCAATAACAAATTGTTGTTCATTAATAATCTTATCGTATTTCTCAATGAAACTATCAAGACTATCCCTTAAAGATTTAATAGTTTCATCATGTTTCTCAATACCTAAAAACTTACGATTAATATGTCTACCTAAATAAGCAGCTCCAATACCAATCGCAAGAATCAAAACTATATAAAATATATATCGAATAGTATCTTTCATAGCTTACAAATCTAAATCCATTTCATTAATAAGAACATAAGATTGAGTTCCTTTACCAATCGCCTTATCAAACAAAGGAATAATAATATCATTCCATTGATTTACATCTTTAATAACTTGACAACCAGCAGAATAAAGACCAATCTCATCACTTACTTTCCAGCTTGACGCCCTATGTAAATTAATACCAAACATACCAAAGTCAGTATTATCGGTAATATCAATTTTATCATCTCGATTATTGTCACGAATTACTTGACAAGGATTAGCTTGAACAAGTGCTTTATATTGTCCTTTATGTTTACCTATTTTCCAAAGAGCTTTATGTACACCTTCTCGAAGAACTGCACAACCTTTATTATTAACAGGAGTTTCAAGATTTAGATTACTTGGGTCAGTAGTAGCTTCGAAAACCATACATTCCCATATATTAAAATCTCGTTCATAAAACATTACAATAACATCGTTATAATATTTAGTACAACTACTTTTAGAACGAATACCCCAGATATTAAGATTAATAGGATATTTATCATTTTTCCTAAATATAGGATATTCTAAATCTTTAGCAATTTCAATAAGTCTATTTGGTAAATCATTTACATCAATAAGTTTATTAAATAATGCGTTATATTTTGATTCCTTAGTTGCTTTCATATTTGTAATACTTTTTGTAACTTGTGTGGGCCTCGCTCCGCTCGGCCTTTCGGGTGCTCCGCACCCTCACCCGGTGGGGGAGTGGGTTGGACGCCCACTGGCGACACCATTTGTATCATCACTTATAACACTTCTATCGTCCAAACTAAATTTTATAGTTGCCCACGATAATTACTATTAAAAATCCTAATAAGATTTACTGCAAGTTTACCACGAGTATCTATATAATAAATCTTAATAGTTTTCATAGCTTAAAAAAGTGTTTTAGCATGTTTTATAAATTTAATAATTTACTTGAATTAATCCAGCTAATACTAA
>OKWF01000026.1_pt1 | contig 21603 bp, 24 predicted proteins | sample 1607031 | NCBI WGS metagenome assembly OKWF01 (sample SAMN04414079, study PRJEB24778) | human gut metagenome | material: faecal | host: Homo sapiens | reverse complement strand
CCTGCAGCAGGACGCTTTCGACGACATCGACGCCAACTGTCCGCTCGAACGTCAGAAGATGATGTATAAATGGTGCTCGACATCTGCCGGAAGGATTTCGCTTTCGCCGATTTCGAGGAGTGCTCGCAGTTCTTCAAGGGCCTTATCAACCTCTTCCGTCAGATGAACTACTCGGAGTGGCAGTCGGAGAAGTTCGAAGGCTACCGCAAGCAGATCGAGGAGTATGTGAGTGAAAAATCAAATAAGCTTTAGACCATGACAACACGAGCTTTTCAGAAGATATATACCAAGATTGACAACATCACCAAGGCGACCGTGACGCTCCGGGCGCTGGGCGTCGGCAACGACGAACTGGCTACCGTGGGCGGCAAGCTGGCGCAGGTGGTGAAGATTATGGGCGAGAACGTGACGCTGCAGGTGTTCTCCGGAACCGAGGGCATCGCCACCGATTCGGAGGTCGTCTTCCACGGCGAACCCCCCGAAACTGCGCGTGTCGGACAACCTCGCGGGGCCGTTTCTTCAACGCCTACGGCGAGCCGCTCGAAGGCGGTGAGATCGTCGAGGGCGAGCCGCGCGAGATCGGCGGCCCGACGGTGAACCCTTTCAAGCGTATCCAGCCTTCGGAGCTGATCGCCACGGGCATCGCCGGCATCGACCTGAACAATACGATCGTCACGGGGCAGAAGATTCCCTTCTTCGCCGATCCCGACCAGCCCTACAACGCCGTGACTGGCCAACGTGGCGCTGCGCGCCAAGGCCGACAAGATCATCCTGGGCGGCATGGGTCTCTCGAACGACGACTTCCTCTACTTCAAGCAGGTGTTCGAAAACGCCGGTGCGCTCGATCGCATCGTTTCGTTCGTCAATACCACGGAGAATCCCCCGGTGGAGCGTCTGCTCGTGCCGGACATGGCCTTGACCGCCGCCGAATATTTCGCCGTCGATAAGGGTGAAAAGGTGCTGGTGCTGCTGACGGACATGACCCTTTACGCCGATGCGCTGGCCATCGTATCGAACCGTATGGATCAGATTCCTTCGAAGGACTCGATGCCCGGTTCGCTCTACTCCGATCTGGCGAAGATCTATGAGAAGGCCGTGCAGTTGCCCAACGGCGGCTCGATCACCATTATCGCGGTGACGACCCTTTCGGGCGGCGACATCACGCACGCCATCCCCGACAATACGGGTTACATCACCGAGGGTCAGTTGTTCCTGCGCAACGATTCGGACACGGGTAAGGTTATCGTCGATCCGTTCCGTTCGCTGTCGCGTCTGAAACAGTTGGTGATCGGCAAGAAGACCCGCGAGGATCATCCGCAGGTGATGAACGCTGCCGTGCGTCTCTACGCCGATGCGGCCAATGCCAAGACCAAACTGGAGAACGGCTTCGACCTTTCGGACTACGACGAGCGTGCGCTCAAGTTCGCTTACGACTATTCGGAGAAACTGCTGGCGATCGACGTCAATATCGAAATTACGCAGATGCTCGACACGGCGTGGGAGCTCTTCGCCAAATACTTCTCGAAGGAAGAGGTGGCCATCAAGAGCGAACTGGTGGAGAAATACTGGCCTAAAACCGAGTAGAGCAATTCAACTCAAACAGAATGGCTATAAAATTCCAATATAACAAGACCTCGCTGGGCGAACTCGGAAAACAGCTGAAAATGCGGCAGAAGGCGCTCCCTACGATCAAGAGTAAGGAGTCGGCCCTGCGTTCCGAAGTGAAGAAGGCGAAGGACACCGCACAGGATTTCCGACGGCAGTTGGACGCGCTCACGGCGCAGTACGACTACATGGTTTCCCTGTGGGGTGAGTTCGATGCGGACCTGCTGCGCATCGCCGACGTCGATCTTGCGGAGCAGAAGATCGCGGGCGTGCGTACGCCGGTGTTGCAGGACATCCGTTTCGAGGAGAAGGATTACGACCTCTTCTCGGCTCCCGTGTGGTTCGCCGACGGAGTCGATATTCTCAAGCGCCTCGCGCGCCTGGGTATCGAGTTCGAGGTGTTCAACCGCAAGATGGAGTTGCTGGATTTCGCACGCCGCAAGACTACTCAGAAGGTAAACCTCTACGAAAAGGTGCAGATACCCGGGTACGAGGATGCCATACGCAAGATCAAACGCTTCATGGAGGATGAGGAGAACCTCTCCAAGTCGGCTCAGAAGATCGTGAAAACCAAACAACAGCAAGCCGGGGAGGGCGCGATGTTATGATAGCGAGAATGTCGAAATACGACCTGGTACTCTATGCGGGTCAGAGCAGCGACTTCATCGAGAAGCTGCGCGGCCTGGGGCTGGTCGATATCACCACTACGGGTTGGGAGCCTTCGGACGAAGACCGTCAGCTGCTGCTTACGATCGACAACCATCACAAGGCGGTCGAGACCCTGAAACGATTCTTGGAGGACGAGCGCTTTGTCAAGGACGAGCAGCCCATCGCCGACGGCGGCGAGGCTTTCGACCGCTACATGGCCGCTACGCAGCAGGCAGCGGCGCTCCGTTCGGAGATCGCACGCTTGCAGAAAACCGCCGACGAGCTGCGTCCCTGGGGCGATTTTTCGGTCGATACGCTTCGCAAGTTAGCGGACAAGGGCGTGGTGTTGCGCTATTTCTTCACCAGCCGTGCGGCTTACGAGAAGGATATCGAGGCGTGGTCGGAGCGTTATACGATCGCTCTGGTGCACGAGGGTGAAACCTTCGATTACTTCGTGGTCGTGACCCGGCCGGGCGAGGAGGTGGTGCTCGATGCGCAGGAGGTCAAGGCGCCGACGATGGACTGTCGTCAGGCCGAAGCCCAGATCGCCGAGGCTCGCAGGAAGCTCGCGGAGCTGGATCGGGAATTTTCCCGTGCGGCTCTTTCGGTGGAGGCGATCCGCCGGCATGGGATCGAGCTCAAGCGGAAGTTGGAAGAGATTCGCGTGAAGAATACTGCGCAGCCTGAAGCCGACGGTACGCTGGTTATTCTGGAGGGGTGGGCCGAGGAGTCCGATTCCGCGAAGGTAGATGCTCTGCTGGCCGAATACCCCAATCTGATTTTCCTGAAGAGTACGCCGACCCCCGAGGACAATACCCCGGTGAAGCTGCGCAACCGTCCCTTCGCCCATCTGTTCGAGGTGATCGGCGCGATGTATGCGCTGCCCAAATACGGCACGATCGATTTGACACGCTTCTTCGCGCCTTTCTATATGATCTTCTTCGGCTTCTGTATGGCCGAGGGCGGTTACGGACTGGTCATCATGCTGGGCGGTTTGGCCGCAGTGATGCTGGGTCGCAAGAAGGGGAGTTCAGCCATGAAGGAGATCGGTATGCTGACGATGCTGTGCGGATTTTCGGGCATGGTCTTCGGCCTGATGTCGGGCTCGTTCTTCGGATTGCAGCTTTCCGAATGGGAGTGGCTGGGCAGCCTGCGCGATCACCTGCTGACACCGGACATCCTCTTCCCGCTTTCGATCGGACTGGGTGCCGTGCAGGTGCTTTTCGCCATGATGATCAACGCTTATGTCACGGCCCGCAGCTTCGGCCTGCGCTATGCGCTGGGGCTGATCGGCTGGATCATCGTGCTGGTCGATAGTGCTGCTGCGTTCCTGTTGCCCGAGAGCGTGGGCTTCACGTTCCATTCGGTCGCTTATCTGGTGATCCTGGGCGTCGGCCTGGTGCTGATGTTCTTCTTCAATTCGCCGGGCAAGAATATCTTCGTGAACTTCGGACTCGGTATCTGGAATACCTATAATAATGTGTCGGGGCTGGTGGGCGATCTGCTGTCGTACATCCGTCTGTTCGCCATCGGCCTTTCGGGTGGTATTCTGGCGATGGTCTTCAACCAGTTGGCCGTTGGTATGAGTCCCGATATTCCGGTCGTGAAGCAGCTCGTGATGTTGCTGATCCTGCTGCTGGGACACAGCATCAACCTCTTCATGTGCGTTCTCTCGTCGGTGGTGCATCCGCTGCGTCTGACGTTCGTGGAGTTCTACAAGAACGCCGGGTTCGAGGCCGCAACGCGCGTCTTCACCCCGTTGAAAAACGAATAAACTAAATGATAATCAATATTAACAACTAAAACAAAATTCGATTTATGGAACCTATTACGTTGGGCTATCTCGGTATGGCCATCATGTTTACTCTGGCGGCCGTAGGCAGTTGCTACGGCACGACGATCGCGGGTAGCGCTGCTGTCGGCGCAATGAAGAAGAACCCGAATGCCTTCGGTAACTATGTCATCCTGTCGGGTCTGCCGGCATCGCAGGGTCTCTACGGCTTCGCGACGACCTTTATGGTGATGAATTACCTGACCGATTCGGTTACGATGCTGCAGGCGGCCGCTATCTTCGGTTTGGGTATCTTGGTCGGCCTGGTGAACTTTTCTCGTCGTATCGTCAGGGCCAGCTTTGCGCCAACGGTATCGCTGCCGTAGGTAACGGTCATGACGTGGGTACCAAAACCCTGATCCTCGCCGCTTTCCCGGAGTTGTACGGTATTTTGACCGTGGCGATCACCTTCCTGGTAACCGGTCTGATGAAGTAATCGAAATCCCGGATTTCGAAAGAACAGGCGGAGCTTCTGCAAGCTCCGCCTGTTTGTGTTTTGTGAGGAAGAGGGTGTGTGTGGAGGGGTTTTGGAGAAGGCATGAGAGGGGACGGTTCGATTCGAGGTGGAGTAAATTGCGGGGTTCGGCAATGTTGCTGTGTCCCGGCAGATCGGACGGTTACGGGGTGGAAACCGCTGGAATTCCGGGGTGTCTTCGGAATCCGGTCATGTCAGTCATAGACGGCTGTTTTGTGTGGTCGGCTTTGTTGGGTATGCTGCTTTATTCTGTTGTTTGGAGCGCTTGTTCGATTTGCTCGATCAGCAGGCGTTGTATTGTTGCGTCGTAGTCGGTTTCGGAGAGCAGGATTTTGCCATTGGGACTGATGATAAAGTTGCGGGGAACGTATCGGGTGGCGTAGAGCGAGTAGATTGACATGTCGGGATCCAGACCTACGGAGAATGCGATTCCCAGCTCGCGGCAGAACTCTTGAACGGTCTGCTGCGTTTCGCCTCGATTGATTGGAAGGAAGCGAAATTTCCGGTCAGCAAAGCGATCGACGATTTGGGTTTGCATCTGCTGCATTTGTTTCCGGCAGGTCGGGCACCACGTGGAGAAGAAGGTAAGCAACACCACGTTGCCTTGCAGGTCGGACAGGGTGATCGCTGTGTCGTCGAGCATTCCGACCGTGAAGTGAGGGGCCTCCTCTCCGACGCGGACGAGCGTGGTTTCCTTTTCCGTCGGGATCTCTTCGGAAAGGCAGCCCGTTAGGGCGAGTACAAGCAGGAACAGCACAATAGTCGGCTGTACGGTCCGGTATAGAAGTCCGAGATGTCGTGTAAGTCCGGATCGAGAGAAGAATCTTGTCTGTCGAAGAGCAGGCCGTAAATATGCCGTCATAGGGAGTTGGTTATAATCGTCGGGTAGAGTTCAAAATTCGTTCCGAATAAAAAAGCCGGAATTTTCCGGCTTTTTTTCGTGCAGGGAAATACCCCTCTTCAGTTGATATGGCTTGCCGCATGGGGATCGTTACCGCATTCGGTAAAGCTGGTCCCGCAGACGAGGCGTGAAGCCCGCCTCGCGGATCGCTTGTTGGATGCCTGCGGCATCGAACTGGTTGTGCGCCCCGGCCCGAAGAAACGACGTTCTCCTCGATCATGATCGAACCCATGTCGTTGGCGCCGCTGTGCAGCGCTACCTGAGCGGTGCTTGCCGACGGTGAGCCACGAAGCCTGGATGTTGCGGATGTTGTTCAGAACCAGTCGGCTGACGGCGATTATGCGAATGTATTCCAATGGTGAAAAGCGGGTTGCAACTCCCTGCCGCTCCAATTCGGTGCCCGACGAGCGAAAAATCCAAGGGATGAAGGCCAGAAAGCCGTAATGTCCTTCGGGACAGCGGGCCTGCAGGTCGTGGATGCGCAGCAGGTGGTCCACACGCTGACGGGATGTTTCTACATGGCCGTACATCATCGTCGCCGAGGTCGGCAGGTTGAGGCAGTGGGCTTCGTGCATCACCTGGATCCACTCCTCGACCGAAGGTTTGGCGGGCGAGATGGCTTTCCGCACGCCGGGATCGAGGATCTCGGCCCCGGCACCCGGCAGGGAGTCCAATCCGGCGGCGATCAGCCGTTTCAGGGTGTCGAGCGTGGTGAGGCCGCTGATGCGGGCGATGTGCGCCACTTCGGGCGCTCCGAGGGCGTGCAGGCGTACCTGCGGATAGAGGCTCTTGAGTGTCGAGAAGAGCTCCTCGTAGAAATCGATCCCCAGCTTCGGGTGCAGACCGCCCTGCAGCAGCAACTGGTCGCCGCCGAGGGCGAGCATCCGCTCGATTTTCTCCTTGTATTCATCCAGCGTAGTGATGAAAGCCCGCTCCGTCTGGTGGGGTTTGCAGTGGAAATTGCAGAAGCGGCAGCCCGAAATGCAGACGTTGGTGATGTTCACGTTGCGGTCGATCTGCCAGGTCACGACCTCCAGGTCGGGCACTACGGCACGGCGCACGCGGTCAGCCGTGAGAGCCAGCTCCTGCAGGGGGGCCTGTTCGTAAAGCCAATACGCCTCCTCCGCCGTGAGGGGATCACGCTTCAGACATTTTTCGTATATCTCTTCCGCACGGTTGGGGCCGGTTCCGGCGGTTCGCTGCGTCTGTTCCCGGATCATCGCTTCGATCCTTTTTTGCCCCCTTTGCGGGACGTTTTTGCCGCCCTTACCCGGTCGGGACGTGCTTTGGCGGCGTACCGGAATCGCTGCGTGCCCCTTTACGTCGTTCTCGCGGGAGTCGGCCGCCGCATCGTGCACCAGTTCGAAATCGAGCTGACGGCGTTGCAGATCGGCCCGCTTGACGCGGATGCGCACGGCATCGCCCAAGGTGAAGACCCGTCCTTTGCGGCGTCCATAGACCTCGTAGCGGTTCTCGTCGAACTGGTAGAGTCGTCCTCCATTTCCCGCAGCGAAACCATGCCTTCGATGTGAGTTTCGTCCAGCTCGACGTACATGCCCCAGTCGCTCATGCCCGAGATATGGCCGTCGAAGAACTGGCCGATCTTGTCCTGCATGAACTCCACCATTTTGTACTTGATCGAGGCGCGTTCGGCTTCGGCAGCGATCACTTCCCGCTCCGAGGCGTGTACGCAGAGTTTCTCGAAGGTGTCGCGGTCGGCCGATTTGCCTCCTTCGAGGTAGCGGGCCAGCAGCCGGTGGACCATCATGTCCGGGTAGCGGCGGATCGGCGAGGTGAAATGCGTGTAGTAGGGGAAAGCGAGGCCGTAATGACCGATGTTATCGGTCGAGTAGAAAGCCTTGGACATCGCACGTACGGCGAGGTTCGAAATGACGTTCTCCTCGATGCGTCCTTTGGCCTGTCCCAGCAGCTTGTTCATCTCCTTGGCCACGGCGCGTCCCTTGTCGGCCTTGAATACGTAGCCGAAGCGCAGAACGAAGGTCCGGAATTTTCGAGCTTCTCCTCGTTCGGAACGTCGTGTACGCGGTAAACCATCGTGCGCCGCACGGCACGGCCGTTCACTTTGTGATGTCCGCAGAATTCGGCGACCTGTTTGTTGGCCAGCAGCATGAACTCTTCGATGAGCTGGTTGGCCTCCTTTTGCTCCTTGAAATAGACGCTCAGGGGTTTGCCTTCGGCGTCGAGTTTGAACTTGGCCTCTTCGCGCTGGAAGCTCACGGCTCCGTGCTTGAAGCGTGTTTTGCGCATCCGCTGTGCCAGACGGTTGAGCGTCAGCACCTCTTCGGCGAAGTCGCCCTTGCCGGTTTCGATGATCTGCTGCGCCTCCTCGTAGGTGAAGCGGCGGTCGGAGTGGATGACCGTGCGGCCGAACCATTTGTCCAGCACCTCGGCCTCCTCGTTGAGCGTGAAGACCGCCGAGAAGCAGAGGCTCTCTTCGTCGGGGCGCAGCGAGCAAAGCTCGTTGCTCAATTTTTCGGGCAGCATCGGGATCGTGCGATCGACCAGATAGACCGACGTGCCGCGCTCCTCGGCTTCGGTGTCGATCACCGAGCGGGGTTGAACGTAGTGGGTCACGTCGGCGATATGTACGCCCACCTCCCATACGCCGTCTTCGATCTTGCGGATCGAGAGGGCGTCGTCGAAGTCCTTGGCATCCGCCGGGTCGATGGTGAAGGTCGTTATCTTGCGGAAGTCGCGCCGGGCGGCGTAATCGGCTTTGGTGATCGTCGAAGGAATGGCCTGGGCCGCATCTTCGACCTTTTGCTCGAATGGTAGGGCAGGCCGTATTCGGCCAGGATGGCGTGCATCTCGGTATTGTTCTCTCCGGCGCGGCCCAATACCTCGACCAGCTCTCCGGCGGGGCTTTTGGAACCCAGCGCCCAGTCCGTGATGCGGATCACGACTTTGTCGCCGTGCTGTACGTTAGGGTTGTCCCGCTTGGAGAGATAGACGTCCATCGGCATGCGCCGGGGATCCATCTTGACGAAGATGGCGTGGTCGCTCACGTCGGCCGTGCCCACGTATTGCTTGCGGCTGCGCTCCACGATGCGGGTGATCTCGCCTTCGAGGGACCCGGCGTGGGAGCGGCGGGTGATGACGAACTCCACGCGGTCGCCGTCCAGAGCATTCAGCGAATTGCGCTGGCTGACATATACGTCGTTTTCGAACTCCTCGGAGCGGATATACATCGCTCCTGTCGAGATCATCTGTACGATGCCCTCCTGGCGGGGACGCTCCTTGCCGCTGAGACGGTACTTTTCCTGCCCGCACTCCTCGATAGTGCCCTGGGCGAGCAGTTCCGTGATGATTTCACGGGTACGAAGACGGCCCTCCTTGGTGGCGCCGCCCGAGGCCGAAGCCAGATGCTTGAGGGAGAACTTGTTGTTCGGGAATTCCCGGAACAGGTTAATGATCAGCGAAGAGCGGTCGAATGCGGCCGACTTCTTCGTATTTTTCAGTTTATTCATCGGTTGAAATAGTTACGGGCGAGGAGTTCCATGAACCGGATGCCGGTCGGAATGGCCGCCTCGTCGGGATTGAAGGTGGATGTATGCAGTTTTCCGGCTCCGGGACCGACGCCCAGGCGGTAGAAGATCGCCGGGTAGCGGGTGCCGTAGAAGCCGAAATCTTCGGAAGTCATGCGCAGGGGCAGCATTTGAAAGGGAATTCCTTCGGTTTCGGCCAGTGCGACGGCCTGCCGGATCAACTCCGGGTCATTGACCACGCACGGGTAGCCGGGGGTGAAGTGTACCCGGGTTCGTATGCCGTACGAGGCGTCGTTCGCGGCGGCGAGTTCTTCGATCCTGCGTTTCACTTCGGCCCGTTCCCGTTCGTCGAAGGTACGCATCGTTCCCTCCATATAGACCCGGTCCGGGATGACGTTCGTAGCGCCCGCAGCTTCGACCTTGCCGATCGAAACGACCCGTTCGGGCGTGTTCAGGGCCGTGAGGTGCAGGATCAGTTGTGCGGCGGCGCTCACCGTGTCGCGGTGTTCGGCACGCATGGCCGCGTGGCCGCCCGCGCCTTCGAGCGTGAGGCGCAGTTCGTCGTTGGAGGCCATGTACTTGCCCGCGCGGAAGCCCAGCGTGCCCGCGTCCAAAGCGGGTTCGACGTGCGTCGCCGACGACGGCCAGCACCGTATAGGCCTTCGAGGGTTTTCGGCCAGCACTTTGGAGGCTCCGCCGGGATTCGATTCCTCTCCGGGTTGGAAGATTCCGAAAAGAGTACCCTCGAAATTCCGCTCGGCGGAGAGCCGGAGCAGGGTGCCGTAGAGCACCGCTGCGTGGATGTCGTGCCCGCAGGCGTGCATCACTCCGTCGTTCTCGGAACTCCACGCCGCGCCGCTCTGTTCGCGGATGGGCAGGGCGTCGATGTCGGCTCGCAGCACGACGGCTCGCCGCAGGTCGCCGCGTCCTTCGATTTTGGCCAGTACGCCGGTTCCGGCGATCGGACGGCAGGGGATGCCTGCCTCGCGGAGCGCCTCGGCGATGAAGCGGGCGCTCTCCGTTTCGCGGAACGAGAGCTCCGGGTGGCGGTGCAGGTGGCGGCGAAACTCTACGGGTGTCATGGTTAAGTGTTTAATAGCAATTACTTTGCCCTATTCGGAATTAGAATACGTTGCGGGCGATCTTGCGGATGTTGTCCGTGCGTCCCATCGTGTAGAAATGGATGATCGGCACTCCGGCCGCCTTGAGCTCCTTGGCCTGGTGGATCGCCCATTCTATCCCGACCTCGCGGGCCGCCTGTGTGTCCTCGCCGCAGGCCCGGACGGCCTTCACCAGCTCTTCGGGCAGGCTGACGCTGAAGGTGCGGGGCAGGATCTCCAGGTGCTTGGGCGTCGAGATCGGCTTGATGCCCGGGATGATCGGTACCGTGATGCCCGCTTTGCGGCAGCGCTCCACGAAATCGAAGTACTTGCTGTTGTCGAAGAACATCTGCGTCACGATGTAGTCGGCGCCGGCATCGACCTTTTTCCTTCAGGTATTGGAGGTCGCTCTGGGGATTCGCCGCCTCGAAATGCTTTTCGGGATAGCCCGCCACACCTACCGAGAACTTGGAGTGGTGGCACTCCTCGACTTCGCCGTCGATAAATTCTCCCCGGTTCATGGCCTGGATCTGGCGCACCAGGTCGGCGGCGTGGGCGTGTCCCTGGGCGTAGGGGACGAAGCGGGGTTCGTTCTGCCGCTTGTCGCCCCGCAATGCCAGCACGTTGTGTAGCCCCAGGAAATCCATGTCGATCAGCGAATCCTCGATGTCGTATTTCGACCAGCCCCCGCAGATCAGGTGGGGAACCACCTCCACGTCGTACTTGCGCCGGATCGCGGCCGAGATGCCGACCGTGCCCGGACGGCGGCGCATGATGTGCCACTCGCGGCTTCCGTCGGGGCGGATGTCCTCTTTGAGGGCTTCGCGGTGGAAGGTGACGTTGATGTAGGCCGGGTTGAAATCCATCAGCGGGTCGATGGCTCCGAAGACGCTGCGCGTGCCGTCCCCCTTCAGGGGCGGGAGCAGCTCGAAGGCGAAACGGGTCGTGCGCGAAGCGACGGCGCCCTGTATGAGATCCGTAATATTCATCAGATGTTATTGGGTATCAGTTTTTCGATCGTTTCTATGTCCATGTTGCGGCGTGCGGCGTAGTCGGCCAGTTGCTCTCGGTCGATTCGTCCGACGGAGAAATATTCGGCGTCGGCGAAGAACAGGCCGCAGAGCGCCTCCTCAGGTGTAATCATATAGTTGTCGTTCAGACGCATGGCGGTCGTCTTGTCGGCGGCCAGCAGGTCGAAGACCTCGCGTTTGAGCGAGTGGTCGGGACAGGCCGGGTAGCCGAAGGCCATGCGCCGACCCCGGTATTTGCTGCGGATGATCTGTTCGGGTGTGAGCGCCGGACCGGTTTCGTAACCCCACATCTGGCGGCGGATGAAGATATGCACCCATTCGCAGAGGGCTTCGGTCAGGCGGTCGGCCAGCAGCTTCGAGAGGATGGCGTTGTAGTCGTCGCCCTCCGCGCGGAACTTTCGGTCAGCTCCTTGAGCCCTATGCCGCCCGTGAGGGCGAAGGCCCCGATATAGTCGGTTCTGCCTGCCTTTTCGTCGGCGATGAAATCGGCCAGACAGCGGGCCTGGGCTTCCCGGGACCGGGGCCTGGCTGCGCAGCATCGGCAGGATGTATTTCTTGTCTTTCGGGCCGGTGACCACGATGTCGTCGCCCCGGCTGACGGCTGCGAAGATGCCCGCTACGCCCTGGAGGGTGAGGAGTTTTTCTTCGCGGATGCGGGCCAGCATCTTTTGCGCGTCGTCGTAGAGCTTGCGGGCTTCGGCGCCGTGTTCGGGGTTTTCGAAGATCTCCGGTACGCGGCCCTTGAGCCCCCACGCCGGGAAGAAGAAGTTCCAGTCGATCAGCGGCTCCACATCGGCGATACTTATGTCCGGAAACACCAGCCGTCCCGTATGGGCCGGAACAGCGATTTCGGACGCGGGTTTCGGCACGCGCAGCTTGCGCACCTGACCGAAGGGTAGGATCGTGCGGATCTCCTCGCGGCGGCGGTACTGGTCGCGCAGGGTCTGTTGCTCCTCGCGCACGCGAGCCAGATACTCTTCCCGGCCGGGACCGAGCAGTTCGCCGAGGATTTTGTTGTTGCGGCTGGCGTTGTCGGCATGGATCACCGGGCCCGAGTAGGTCGGAGCTATTTTTACGGCGGTGTGTACGTCCGAAGTGGTCGCACCGCCGATCAGTACGGGAATTTGCAACCCCCGGCGTTCCAGCTCTTCGCAGACGTGGATCATCTCCTCGAGCGAAGGGGTAATCAGTCCGCTCAGGCAGATCGCGTCGGCGCCCCAAGCGACGGCTTCGTCGATGATGCGGGGACACTCGACCATCACGCCCAGGTCGCGGATCGTGTAGCCGTTGCAGGCCATGACTACCGCCACGATGTTCTTGCCGATGTCGTGTACGTCGCCTTTCACGGTAGCCACCAGCACCTTGCCAGCGCTCTTGGCGTTCGCTTCGGAACCTTGCTCGATGTAGGGAGTCAGTACGGCGACGGCTTTTTTCATCACGCGGGCGGTCTTGACCACTTGCGGCAGGAACATTTTGCCCTGCCCGAACAGATTGCCTACGACCTCCATGGCCGGCATCAGCAACTGGTCGATCACCGCTAGGGGCGAGCCCAGCGTGCGGTAGCCTTCGAGCGCGTCCTGCTCGATGTAGTCGGCCACGCCCTTGAGCATGGCGTATTCGATGCGTTTGCCGAGCGGCTCCGAGCGCCAGGCGTCGGTATGCTGTGTCTGCGTCGCGCCGGTTTTGGTGAATTGCGAGGCGTATTCCGTGAGGCGTTCGGCGGCGTCTGCGCGGCGGCAGAGGATAACATCCTCGACCCGTTCGAGCAGTCCCGGTTCGATGTCGCTGTAGATTTGCAGCATCTGGGGATTGACGATCGCCATGTCCATACCCGCTTGGATGGCGTGGTAGAGAAACACCGAATGCATGGCCTCGCGCACGGCGTTGTTGCCCCGGAAGGCGAACGATAGATTCGACACGCCGCCCGAAATCTTGGCGTGGGGCAGGTTTCGCTTGATCCAGCGGACGGCTTCGATGAAGTCCCGGGCGTAGGCGTCGTGGGCTTCGATACCGGTGGCCACCGCGAGGATGTTGGGGTCGAAGATGATGTCTTCGGCGGGGAATCCGTCGTCGGTGAGAAGCTTGTAGGCTCGCTGCGCCACGTCGATCTTGCGGGCATAGGTGTCTGCCTGTCCCTGCTCGTCGAAGAGCATCACCACGGCGGCGGCTCCGTAACGGCGGATGAGGCGGGCGCGGTGCAGAAATTCCTGCTCGCCCTCCTTCAGGGAGATGGAATTGACGACGCTCTTGCCCTGCACCACCCGGAGCCCCGTTTCGAGCACCTCCCATTTCGAAGAGTCGATCATGACGGGTACTGCGGCGATTTCGGGCTCAGAACCCATCAGGTTGAGAAGTCGCGCATGGCTTCGGGACCGTCGATCAGGCCGTCGTCCATGCAGACATCGACGATATTGGCGCCCGCTTCGACTTGGGCGCGGGCCACCGAGAGAGCTTCCTCGTAATTTTTTTCGCGGATCAGCCGCGCGAACTTGGCCGAGCCGGCGACGTTGGTGCGCTCGCCGACATTGACGAAGTTGGCTTCGGGAACGATCCGAAGCTGTTCCAGCCCGCTCAGGCAGGTCACGTGCCGCCGCTGCGGCAGGGGGCGGGGCGTGTAGTTGTTCACGATCTTCGCCAGTTCGAAGATGTGCAGGGCGTGGTGCCGCAGCAGCCGCCCACCAGATTGACCAGGCCGCGCCGCATGTATTCCTCTCGTCGGCGGCGAACATCGCGGGCGTCTCGTCGTAGCCGCCCATGACGTTCGGCAGACCCGCATTGGGATAGACCGCCACGCGGAATTCCGAAACAGCGGCCAGCCGCTCCAGGTAGGGCAGCAGGGCCTTGGCGCCGAACGAGCAGTTGAGGCTCACGGCCAGCGGCTCGGCGTGTGCGACGGAGGTATAGAAAGCCTCGATGGTCTGTCCCGCGAGGGTGCGCCCTGACGAGGTGAGCGTACTGGAGACGATGACCGGCAGTCGCATGCCGCGTTCAGCGAAGAGGGTTTCGATGGCGAAGATCGCTGCCTTGGCGTTCAGCGCATCGAAGACGGTTTCGAGCATCAGCAGGTCGGCGCCGCCGTCCATCAGGCCCCGAGCCTGATTGTAGTACGCCTGCGAGAGCTGTTCGAAAGTGAAGCCCGGGCGCCGGGGTTGTCCACGTCCGCCGACATCGACAGCGTATGGCTCGTCGGGCCCATCGAGCCGCCCACGAAGCGGGGCTTCTGCGGATTGCGGGCGGTGAAGGCGTCCGCCGCTTCGCGGGCGATGGCTGCGCCGGCCCGGTTGATGCGGTACGCCTCCGCTGCCAGTCCGTAGTCGGCCAGCGAAATGGAGTTGGCGTTGAACGTGTTGGACGTAATTACATCCGATCCGGCCTGGAGGTATTTCTCGTGGATTTCGCGGATTGTTTCCGGACGGGTGAGGTTCAGCAGGTCGTTGCAGCCTCTGAGAAGTTTTTCGCTCGCGGCGAACTCCTTGCCCCGGTAGTCGGCTTCGTCCAGGCCGTATTGCTGTATCATCGTGCCGAATCCGCCGTCGAGCAGCAGGATGCGGTGTTCGAGTTCGTGTCGTATGTCGCGGTTTTTTGTCACGTCGTGTGGTATTTTATTGGGGTATGATTTCGATTTCGAAGAGTTTGCTCCATCTTTTGCCTGTCACGAAGATACGTTCCGAGGCCGCGTCGTAGGCGATGCCGTTCAGTACGTCGGTATCCGGGGCGATCTCTTCGTCCGGGAGCAGGCCGCGCAGGTCGATGACCCCTTCGACGATGCCGCTGGCGGGGTCGATGATGACGATCTGGTCGGTGACATAGACATTGGCCCAGATCTTCCCGTCGATCCACTCCAGTTCGTTGAGCAGTTGTACCGGGGCACCCCGGAAGGTGACCGGCACGCTGCGTTGCACCCGAAAGGTTTCCGGATCGAGGATGCGCAGGTATTCGCTGCCGTCGCTCATGTAGAGCCGCTCGCCGTCGGTCGTGAGGCCCATCCTCGCCCGCATAGGCGAAAGTGCGGAGCTGCCGGCCCGTTGCCGCGTCATAGACGTAGGCTTTGTTGTTTTCCCAGGTCAGTTGGTAGATCTTGCCGTCGAGCAGCGCGATGCCTTCGCCGAATTCGCTGCGGGGCAGCGTAGCCACTACGTCCGTGCGTCCTGTTTCGAGGTCGATGCGCTGCAGGCGGGAGTGTCCGTATTCGCCCGTACCTTCCCACATCACTCCGTCTGCGAACAGGAGCCCCTGCGTGTAGCTGTCGGTCGAATGGGGATAGCTTTCGATGACCCGGGTAGGTGTAGGTGCGCGGCGCGGCGGGGGTAGCGGCCGGGGTTTCCGTTCGGAGGGTTTTCGTGCGTCCCGAGCAGGCGGCCAGCGTCATCGCCAGCAGTCCGATCCATACGATTTTTGTCATTGGATTTCGTATCGTTTATATTCTGTCCGGCTGCGGTGTTGGCCGTTTATAGCCGGTATGTCCTTATTATAATAGGCAACAAAGATAGCTATTTTTCGGGAAAAGACGTCGATTTCGGCGCCCGAATTACGGATCGGAGGGGCTGTCGATCCGGGTGCTCTTCCCCGAAGCCCTTCCTGAAAGAAAAACGGATCGGTGCGGAGATATTTATCGGGTGTTTGTTGCTTGCTAATGAATTATTTTGTACTTTGCCGACCCGAACTGTAACGTATAAAACAACTGAAATATGAATATCGTAAGAGAACAGCGCGAGCAGAATAACTCGCTCATCAAGGTGACCGTAGGCGAGAAGGATTACGGCGATGCGGTCGAAAAATCCCTGCGTGAGTACAAACGCAAGGCCAATATTCCGGGCTTCCGCCCCGGTATGGTGCCGATGGGCGTGATCAAGAAGATGTACGGCAAGGGCGTGCTTGCGGAGCAGGCTTACCGCCAGGCTTCGGAAGCGGCGTTCAACTACCTGCAGGAGCAGAAGATCGACTATGTCGGTGACGTGATCCCCTCGGAGGAGCAGGGCGACTTCGATTTCGAGAACGGGACCGAATTCGAATTCATTTTCGAGATCGGCGAAGCTCCCGAGGTGAAGCTCGAGCTGTCGGCGAAAGATAAGATGACCTACTACACGATCAAGGTCGATAAGAAGATGCACGACGATTACCGCAGCAATTTCCTGCGTCGTTTCGGCCGTCTGGTGGATACCGACAAGGTAACGGCGGACGAAGCGCTGGAGGTGACGCTCGACAACGGCGATATGAAGATCGAGGGCGCTTACGTCGGACTGATTTCGATGAACGAGGAGGAGCGCAAGCCCTTCATCGGCAAGAAGGTCGGATTCAAGATGCAGGTCAATGTCAATGAACTTTACAAGACTCCGGCGCAGCGTGCCGCCGTATTGCAGGTCAAGGAGAACGAATTGGAGGGTATCAAACCCGAATTTTCTCTCGAAATCACCAAGATCCGCAAGTTCGCGGAACCGGAGCTGAACGAGGAGTTCTTCAAGATGGCTTTTCCTGCGGGCAACGTCAAAACCGCCGAGGAGTTCGAGGCGTTCGTCGATGCCGAGATTTCGAAGGAGCTGCGCCGCGAGAGCGACTATCTCTTTACGTTGCAGTTGCGTGATTTCCTGTTGAAGAAAGCCGGGTTGACCATGCCGGTCGAGTTCCTCAAGCGCTGGCTGTACGTCATCAACGAAGGCAAGTTCTCCAAGGAGGAGATCGAGAAGGATTTCGACGCTTTCGTGAAACTGTTCACCTGGAATTACCTCCAGAAATATTTCATCAAGCAGGATAACCTCACGGTAACCCCCGAAGAGGCTACTGCAGAGGCCAAGGCGTTGGCACAGGCCCAGTTCGCTCAATACGGACTGCCGACGGCTCCGGAAGATATGCTGGCCAATTACGCCAAGAAGATTCTCGAGGACCGCGAGCAGGGACAGAAGATCTACGAGAAGCTGTATGAGATGAAGGTGGTCGAGGACGTGAAGTCCAAGATCAAGGTGACCGAAAAGGCCGTTTCTGCCGAAGAGTTCGCAAAACTGGCCAAGGAGATTTAAGAAACAGCGGAAAATTGGTATCCGATCAGAGCTTTGAGGGTTTGATTTTTGCAATCACTCCCTCAAAGTCTGTTTAGTAGTCATACTTCTGTTTTTTGCTTCTTCCCTCGTTTTTGCCGGATTCGAGCCTGCATCGTGTGTTGGCCGGGTACGGGAAATCGAGTAGGACCGGAGGCAAGTCGCGGAAAAATTTTTGAACCGGCTTCCGATGTTTTTTATTAACTTGCAAACTGTTCGGTTATGAATGAATTTGAAAAATACGCCACCCGGCATTGCGGTATCAATAGTCTGAAACTGCATGATTTCCGCTCGCAGTACGCGGCCTACGTGTCGCCGACGATCATCGAGGAGCGCCAGTTGAACGTGGCGACGATGGACGTCTTTTCGCGTTTGATGATGGATCGCATCATCTTTTTGGGGGCTCCGATTTACGACGATGCGGCCAATATCATCCAGGCACAGCTGCTGTTCCTGGAGTCGGCCGACCCGGAAAAGGACATCCAGATTTATATCAACTCCCCGGGCGGATCGGTGACGGCCGGTCTGGGAATTTACGATACGATGCAACTGGTGCAGCCCGATGTGGCGACCATCTGTACGGGACTGGCCGCTTCGATGGGCGCCGTGCTGCTGACCGCCGGTGCTGCAGGCAAGCGCTCGGCGTTACCCCATTCGCGGGTGATGATCCATCAGCCGCTGGGCGGGGCTCAGGGGCAGGCGTCGGACATCGAGATCACGGCCCGCGAGATCCGCAAGACCAAGCAGGAGCTGTACGAGATCATTGCGGCCCATTCGGGCGCTCCGATCGAGAAGATCGAAAAGGATGCCGACCGCGATTATTGGCTGTCGGCTCGGGAGGCCAAGGAGTACGGGCTGATCGACGAGGTGCTGACCAAGCGGGGATAATATTTCTGTTTCAATCTGCAGGGGACGGTCGATTTCGGGAGAGAAAATGTATCGTTTCCGATCAGCGGAGGCAGAGCGGGGCGTCGATAGGCCGAGCGGAATAAATGAAGAACCCGGTTCGATATTTCCGGTGTGCGAAGTCGGAACGAGGCCGATCGACGGCCGGGTAGAGATGATGGCGGGAGTTTGTTTTCGACTTTATCCCGGCAGAGGCTCGTCCGAAAGTTCGACCGGGACCGGGAACGAAATTCGAAGGAAAACTAAAGACCTATGGCTAAAAATTACGGAGAAGACCTTTACGGCAACGAGAGCGATGCGTGTTCGTTCTGCGGGGCCAAACGCCGCGATGGTGCGATCCTGTTGAGTTCGTCCAAGGGTTGCAATATTTGCAGCAAATGTATTGCGAAAGGATACCAGATGCTCATCGACAACGATGTGCTGCATGACGAAGCCGCATCCCGTCGCAAGGAGAAGAAGAATACCTCGTTGAAATTCGAGGATTTGCTCAAGCCCAATGAAATCAAGGAGTTTTTGGATCAGTACGTGATCGGGCAGGACGATGCCAAACGCTATATGTCGGTGGCCGTATATAATCACTACAAGCGGCTGCTGCATGCTTCGGGCGAGGCGAGCGAAGTGGAGCTCGACAAGTCGAACATCCTGCTGGTCGGCCCGACGGGTACCGGCAAGACGCTGATGGCCCGCACGATCGCCAAATTGCTGAACGTGCCCTTCACCATCGTGGACGCTACGGTACTTACCGAGGCGGGATACGTGGGCGAGGATGTCGAGAGTATTCTCTCGCGGCTGTTGCAGGTGGCTTCCTACGACGTGGAGCTGGCCCAGCGGGGAATTGTCTTCATCGACGAAATCGACAAGATCGCCCGCAAGAGCGACAATCCGTCGCTTACGCGCGACGTATCAGGTGAAGGAGTGCAGCAGGCTTTGCTGAAGATTCTGGAAGGCACGGTGGTCAATGTTCCGCCCCAGGGCGGGCGCAAGCATCCCGAGCAGCAGTTCGTGCAGGTCGATACGCGCAACATTCTGTTCATCTGCGGCGGAGCGTTCGACGGCATCGAGAAGAAGATCGCCCAGCGGCTCAACACCCGGGCGATGGGTTACGGACGGATGAATGCCGATTCCGTGGACCGCAACAACCTCATGCAATACCTTATGCCGCAGGACCTCAGGTCGTTCGGTCTGATTCCCGACTGGTGGGCCGCCTGCCGGTGCTGACCTATATGGAGCCGCTCGGCCGCGAGGCCCTGCGTTCGATCCTCACGCAGCCCAAAAATGCCATCATCAAGCAGTATGAAAAGCTGTTCGAGATGGACGGCGTGAAGCTCGTGTTCGACGACGAGGTGTTGGACTATATCGTCGATAAAGCCATCGAGTACCGGCTCGGTGCCCGGGGATTGCGTTCGATCTGCGAAGCGATCATGATGGACACGATGTTCGATATCCCCTCTTCGGGAGAGCGCCGCTTCGAAGTGACCTTGCCTTATGCCCGGGAAAAGTTCGAAAAGAAGAAATTTTTGGCGCTCAAGCAGGTCGGATAAGCCGGATTTATATTAAATTTGTACCACGAACGCCGGGCCGCTTGCAACATGCCGGAGCGGGAGGCTGTCGGAATGGAACATCGAGCGGGCGGGATTTCCGGTTTTCAATGCGGTCTTGTCTGCCTGGTTTTCCGCAGGAACGGAACCGGGCGGATCTGACGCGGGCGCGGGCCGGGTGAAAGGATTCCGCAATTTATCCTGAACAGGATACGCAAGTCCGTTGCATCGGGGTGGTGCAGGTTTATCCGGGTTACGCCGTATGTAGCAGCGAAGCGAGAAATTCAAACATAATAAAAGCATACAATCACTTATGATTACTAAATCCGAACTCACGCGCGTTGCAGACAACATCCGCATCCTGTCTGCGGCGATGGTCGAGAAAGCCAAATCGGGACATCCCGGCGGCGCAATGGGCGGCGCGGACTTCATGGCTGTACTTTACACCGAATTTCTCCGCTACGATCCGGACCAGATGGATTATCCCTTCCGGGACCGTTTCTTCCTCGATCCGGGACACATGTCGCCGATGCTCTACTCGACTCTCGCACTGGCCGGAACTTATTCGGTGGAGGATTTGCGTAATCTGCGGCAGTGGGGCAGCGTCACGCCGGGCCATCCGGAAGTGGACGTGCTGCACGGTGTGGAGAATACGTCGGGTCCTCTGGGCCAGGGGCATGCCATGGCGCTGGGCGCCGCGATCGCCGAGCGGTTCCTTGCGGCTCGTTTCGGGGAGTGGCAGTCCCACAAGATCTATGCCTACATCTCCGACGGCGGTATCGAGGAGGAGGTGTCGCAGGGCGTGGGCCGCATCGCCGGCCACCTGGGGATGAACAATCTGATCATGTACTACGATTCGAACAACGTTCAGCTTTCGACCAAGGTCGATGAGGTGGATACCGAGAACGTAGCGATGAAATACGAGGCGTGGGGCTGGAACGCATCACCATCGACGGCCATGACGTAGAGCAGATCCGCGAAGCTCTTACGGCTGCCAATGCCGAAAAGGAGCGTCCGATGCTTATCATTGAAAACGAGAACGAATCTTCACGTTGGTATCCCGGTGCCGGATTGTATCGCAATGTACATCTGGTAGTGAACGAAGATGCCCATATTCCTACTTGGGGTACTCAGCTGACTACTCCTGTAGTGAAAGATGAATTTGCAAAGGTAAACCTGAAAACAAAACTCGATGTACCAGCCGGAAAAGCATTCGAAGGATATCGTATTGTTACCGAACTGAAGGATAAGGATGGTAAAGTGGTGGCAGCCAACGAAAAGAAGGGAGGTCCGTTCGATGACAATGTTTTCGAACAAGATTTCGTAGTGACTTCTCCGGCTTTGTGGACTCCGGATACTCCGCATCTTTATAGTGCCGTTTCTAAAGTATATGAGGGGAATACTCTGAAGGATGAATATACTACTTCATTCGGTATTCGTTCCATTGAGATTATTCCGAATAAAGGTTTCTTCCTGAATGGAAAGCCTTATCGCTTGAATGGCGTGAACCGGCATCAGGATAGGGCAGAACGCGCTTCGGCATTTTATCCGCAAGACCATGATGAAGATTTGGACTTGATGCAGGAAATGGGATGCAATGCCGTGCGTCTTTGTCACTATCCGCAAGCCAAATACATGCATCAACAGATGGACAAGCGGGGACTGGTGGCATGGGCTGAGATTCCTTTTGTCAATGTTTATGTGAATAATCCTGCTTATGATGAAAACTTGCGCCTGCAATTGAAGGAACTGATTTTACAGAACTACAATCACCCCTGCATTTTGTTCTGGGGGCTGTTCAATGAGATAAATTCCGGGTTGGCTGGACCGTCCTTCGCGTATGGCGGCAGAGCTTCATGCTTTGGCCCGTCAGTTGGACCCGAGCCGTCCCACTATGGGAGCCAGTAATCAGGATGACGACTTCAACGGATTCACCGACCTGATTGCTTTCAACAAGTATTTCGGCTGGTATGGCGACACATGGATGACATGGGGCGCTGGGATAGACCGCGAGCATGCAGCACATCCGG
>OKWF01000025.1_pt1 | contig 21693 bp, 38 predicted proteins | sample 1607031 | NCBI WGS metagenome assembly OKWF01 (sample SAMN04414079, study PRJEB24778) | human gut metagenome | material: faecal | host: Homo sapiens | reverse complement strand
TTGACTGCCATCATATCAATACCGAAATCCGTGAAGTGAATGATGACATCCATGAAGACTTATCCTCTTTCGGATGTCGGCCGAAGAACCACTCCTTGAAGTCAGTCGTATTGAGGCCGTCATTCTTGGCGATTTCATAGCAGTCTGCGTCGATCCATTCCCGACCGTCGATGCGGGAGGTGATCGTATCGTTTTCGCTATGATAATGCAGTTCTATTCGCTGGATGCCGATAGGCTGGTCGAGGCGGGCAATTTCTACCTGCGGCGAGTTGTACGGGCGTCCCGACCATTGGCGGATCGAGAGGCAATAGCCGCCCCGTTGCATCTTCTCCGCGATGGCGTTCCATTGGTCGAAATTGCCTCGGATGGTATGCAACTTACAGCCTGATGCGAGCTTTTCCTTGAAGCCAGTCGGCTGGCCTTTCCGGCTATGCGTCGTCGGGAACACCCGCGACAAGGTGATGACGATTTTCTTCTTTTCCATTTTTCGTGGTGTCGTTTGTTCCAAATGGAGGAAATTCGGGCATGTTTCGGTATCCATATCGAAGCATGCCATAATAAACGGAGCGGGCGGCAATTTACGCCGCTCCCATGCGCGGAAGAGATGATACCTCCGGCATTGGTCGCTCAACAGGCAGCAATAGCCGCTGCAATGAGCTATGTCTTTATTGTAGGTTGTTTCCATGATTCAAAACTTATTGCTATTTCGCGCGGAAATGCGGGTATTTTACATTATCTACTGTCGGCCTTAATGGTAATTGCGTCGCATCGGATTCGAGCGTATTCGCTGCCAAAACGACCTCTTCGGATAACCTTTGCAGGGACGGCGGGTTTCGATATAACCCCATCCGCATTGTGGGCGTTGATATACCCATGAGATCAGGGAATTTATGACCCGCTCCAAATCCATGAATACCTCTGCCAGCCCTACCATGATGCGCCCTCCTCAAATATGTTCCGTTGTTCGGGTTGCTTGGTCGCCGGAGTGCCGAGCGCGTCATGCACCCGCGCAATCTCGGCATCGACTTCCCGCTCGACCGCCTTACTCTGATTGAGCGCGGTTTTCGACCGAGTGCGGAAATACTCCTTTTGCAGCTTCCGCATGAGAGCTACTTTGTCGAAGAATTGCCGCGCGTTCATTTCTCGGCGATTTTATAGGCATCGACAATCGGGGTCTTGACGATGGAGGCGACCTCATAATCCGATACTGTACCTCTCATACCCTCGGCGAGGTTCTTGGCGGCTTGATTCAGGTCGGATGCCTGTACGAGGATATAGATCGCTTTCTTGCGCTCTGCGCCCGTATTTTCGTCGAGCGTGATGAGGTTGATCTTGGCCTTGTAGAAGTGATCGCCGTTCTCATCCCAAAAGATTTCCGAGATGTTGCTGCGCTTCACGGCCGATACCGAGAATGCTCCCGACGTATAGGGCATCATCTCGTTGGTGATGCGGGCCTCTGCCTCCGTGAATGAAAGGGCATCGACCAAATACGGCTCCGTGATGGTTTTCAGAGAACCGTTCTCTCTCGTCTTTTCATAACGAACTTTTGTTGTAAACCACATGATGATAGATGTTTTGAGTTAGAATTTCGGGGTGTCTTTGGTTATGCGGCGCAAAGCGCGGATCGCATTGTCTATCGTCTGACCGACGACAAAGGGATGCGGCGGCCTCCCGTTCCCGCCGCGCCTCCATTTTTGGTAATGATGTAGTGCTCGTAGGGTTTCCACGTCCGACATATGATCCTCTTTGAATTTGCAGAGGTCGTCGCATCGGTATTGATTCAGAGTGATGATGCAATGTCCGTAGCCGTTTGCATCTTCATTCTTGAAAAAGGCGCATTCGCCGCATTTGCAGGGTCTCGTCATGTTTTATTCGTTTTGTGAGTTATTCATTATCTTCATCTTCAATTTCTCCCGTAGGCTCTCGGATGAATCCGATTTGCCGGATTTCGGGGCCGCTGACATCTTCAAAGATTACGACGGCAATATCTCCGTCAGTCTTGCATCCAACCAGCCGACATCCGGACGGGATGCAGACCTGAATCTCATAGGTGCGTTTCATTCGATTTCTCGTTTTTTAAGAAACACATCCATATCGTTTTGCCGCCTTTGCCGGACGTATGCCCGAATAGGGGCTTTTGTCCGATGATCTCGATGATCCGCGCGTGGGTATCTGCTGCTCATTCCATTTGAAGATGAGCGTTCCGTTCGGTTTGAGAACACGCATACATTCTTCGAATCCTTGCCGGATGTCATCCTCCCATGAGGGGAGGAGGCGACCGTATTTTTTCGCCAGCCATGACGATTCGCCGAGGTTATTCAGATGCGGAGGATCGAACAGGACGAGATAGAACGAATTATCGGGAAACGGCATCTTGCGGAAGTCCCCGACGACATCGGGCCTGATCTCCAATCTGCGCCCATCGCAAAGGGTATGTTCCTCGCTGCGGCAGTCCATGAAGACCGTATCGGGGTTGTCTTTGTCGAACCAGCACATCCGACTGCCGCAGCAAGCATCCAAAATCTTTTTCATACGAATAGCGATTTTGAAATTCTTGGTAATACCTTTATTCTTGCCTCGGCACAGAAATCCTTTTTGATCTCGAATCCGTATGCTTTTCGGCCCATATTGGCAGCCGCGAGCAGGGTTGTTCCGCTTCCTGCGCACGGGTCGATGACTACATCCCCTTTGTCGGTGAATATCTCGATCAGGCGTTCCAGCAGGGGAACGGGTTTCTGCGTCGGGTGGATCTTCGGCGTATCTGTATCGCGTACCCAATCGAAGCAGTTGAATATCATCCTCCCGTCATTGTTGAATTTCGGTAGGCGGTCGCGGTAGAGAATCAATCCGTATTCGCAGTTGCCGACGACTTTCATGTTGGCTTTGAGTACCTGCGCGGAGAAATCCTTGCGGAATACGAGCGGGATGTAGCGTTTCAGTCCATATCGTTGTCCGAGTTCGATATAATAGTGCATCTGCTCGAAAGGACAGAAAAGGATCATACAGGCCGCGCCTCCTTTCGATCTTCCCCCCCCCTCGGATTTCTCCTCTTTGATAGGCTTGTCCTTACGAAGCATTTGACTACAAAAGTGCATGAACTCCGCAGGCCGGAAATCCTTGTCGGTGTCGAAAAACTGCTTGCCTGCGAGTGCGCTCTCGCCGTTCTTATTGTCGCCATCAACATACCATGCCGGATTGCTGGCATAGGCATTCGCACCGAGGTTATACGGCACATCGGCGATGATAAGCTGCGCTTTGGGGATGCCGTATGCCTTGAAATTTTGAAAATGATCGTTGAATAATTCTATGTCTTTCATAGTGTATTTCCGTTAATTGGTAGCCATTGGTAGAGGCTCGGTTTGCGCTCTAAATCGCCGCGCATTCGGCGGCATTATCGTAGTCGATGAGTTCGATGCTCCCATCCCGTTTGTCCCTGACAAGACGCGGCAGATTGCGAAATATCTCATCTATGGCGTCATCGGTGGCAAATCCCCATTTCGGGTCGGCCTGAATGTCGCGCCATTGCGTCAGAGAAGAAAGCCGATATTTCAGGTCGGCAACCTCTTCGACTTGCTTATCCAATGCCCGCTCGTATGCGGCAGCGGTCTGCGGGGCAATATCTTTCGCCTTGCCGATGTTGCGCCAATAGCGGCGAATCCAATTCCACATTGCATAGTAGAACTTATCCCGCATATCCCGCCGGAGCAAATCGGCCTGCGTGTCGTACTTGGCCTTGTGGAGGCATGGAGCGGACTTGATGCAGCGGAATGTGCCCGAATCGGTGATATACATCAGCCCTGCGAACTTCGGGCATTCAGCCTCGGAGATGATCCCCTCCGGACAGACATACCAAAAGTAGTTCGGTCGTCGATCGTCAATTGTTCCATCCGAGGCGGATAACCCTTGTAAGATGCGCATCTTATTCTGCTTATGGATTGCCTCATTCAGGAAATCCGAGTGGCTGATCTTGATCTCGCACTCGTACACGTATCCGGCTTTGGAGATTGCCAAATAATCGGATTCCCACGCATAGAAGATGAAGCCGACCATCTCGAAAGCGGGTTTTGTCAGAATTGGATGATTCCAATACAACGCCTGCTGGATGCTCTCCTCGGTGTGTTTCGGTTTGGTCGGGGTTCCTCCCCGTGTCCCTCGCATTCCCATATCGCTACATCATTTCGCGCCAGCCGGTGACTTTGGCGTGGGTTGAGTGTTCGATGAAGAATCCGCCCAATTCAGGCGCATAGAAATCGGTCTGAATCTCCCCGCTGGAACATTTTTACGAGGACATTCTTATTCGCTTCGGGCATGAAGTCTTTCGGGTCGATCCAGCAGGTGTAGAATCCCTCCATTTCTTGCTCGGCGAGTTCGGCCGCATGGGTCATTGCCGCCCGGAGCTGCCATTTGGCGTGGTCGCTCATCTCTACTGTGAGATGAGCCATGCACCCGTCTATAAATTCTTTTGCTTTCTGACTTTTCATTCCTCGGTCATGTTTTGGACAAAAAGTAGTTTTGTCGCACATTTGTCGGGGTCTAATGCGCAGGCCCCCGTTTCATAGCATGCACATTCGCTGCAATACGCTTTAATCGCTTTCTCACGCATTCGCATCTCGGCATCCTGCTCGGCAAGTTCGATAGCGGTAGACACATCCCATCTTGACACGACCAACTCGCGCCCTCCGAATCTTTCAGCATACTCTTGTGCCGTACACGTGGCATGTGTAATGTATTCCTTTGCTTTTTCGCTTTTCATGGCTCAATCGTTTTCATCGTTATCGTCATCGGGATAGCTCACATCCTCATAGTTTACGCAGAAGTCGAAGCCCGGATCATCGTCGAATACGCCTTTGGTTTGGCATTCTTCGTATTTTCGGCAGTTGTAGCAATGACATTCGTTTATTTGTCTGTTGATTTTCATGGTTCTATTCTTTGCGTAATCGGATGATATATTCGGCATTCGCGCATCCTTTGTCGATCATCTGAATACCGAGGAGTTTGTCGGCGGCGTAGGATCGTACCCATTCTTCGTCGCATGGAGCGAGCTGCTTGCCATCCTGTGTGTTTCCATGAAGAGCGAAATGATCGTCTTCCTCGACAATGCGGCATGGGTAGGATTTCGCTATACGATTCATGAATCGGTTGATTTTCTGCACATAGTAGGGAAATGGTGCTTTAATAGTTCGATTACCGTCGTCATCTTCCCGATAGCAGTTCGGGCAATAATGATGACTGCTTACCGAGTGCCAATCCTCCTCGGATGCTTCTTCTTCCGCTGTGCTGCGGTCATACCAAGCACTATTGTCATTGCTATTGATGAGGGTCTCCCCGCAACGGTCGCATGTAACGCCGTATAAGATTTGAGGTTCAATCATGGTTATTAGCTTTCTTTGTTGGGTAGTTCTGTTAAAATTCCGATTTCTTTTACCGCTTCGAGGATGTGTAGAATATCCCGCATTGCCGAAAGCATACGAGGATCAATCCCCTCTACGGAGCAGTTTTTAATCACGTTTCTCTGAAAATGAATCAGGAAGTCCATGTCGTGATTAAGGATTGCGGTTATAATTCTCTTTGCCATAGTATTATGCTGCTATTTGTATCGGACGCCAATCGCCCTCAATTAATCGGGCACAAAGGGCCTCGCAGAGAACCCGCGCCATATTGACCTCGACCGCGTTACCGATGAATTTCTTTTGATCGGCCTGTGTCCCGACGAGAACGTAATCGGGGGGAAAGCCCATGATCCGTTTCAATTCGGGAATGCGGAGCATCCGCATCTTTATATCGACGATGCCGTACAACGCCATGAATCGCTTGATTTTTGCCATCGCCGGACTGTCGTCAGAGGTTATTGTGGTTGTGCTTTCTTGCTGCTCCATTCGGCAGGTTACGAGCTGGAGTTTCGGATTGGTTGTAACCGTCGGTGCAGGGCTTTCGATGTCGCAGGGCGCTCCGTTCCCGTACTGCATATCCACGAACGCGAGCCTATCCCTTGTGGTCAGCGTCGGCGCGGGTGCGTCGATGGAGTGGTTATGCCCGTTCCCGTAATATGCCGTGATGAACGAGTGATGATCCCATGTCGTTATTGTCCCCGCAGGCTCTTCGACCGAAACGCATTTGCCCTCCGGACTGCCTCCGTAATGCTTGGAAAGGAAATTGACCTGCGCAATGCCGAGCCTATTCTGCGTTGCAACGGTCGGGCAAGGTTCGTCGATGCTCGGTGCGTGGTATTTCCCGGTTTGACTCATCGAGTTCCATTTCACCAAGAATGCCTCTTTGCCGCCTGCAACAAACTTGATGAGACCCGCGTAGATGCGTTCGAGGGTCGCATCGACGAGCGGTTTCTTGCGCCCGAAAATACTTTCGCCCTCATCGGAAAAGTCCAGCACCTCGCGCACGGGCTTCCAGCGTTGCGTCCGACCGAATAATCCCGTTGCGCCGTCCTTGCTGTGCGTCGGTTCGGGGAACACTATCGGGAGGCTCTCTTTGGCGAAGATGCCGAAGAATCGGCGACGAGTGGTGTATGCCCCGTAATCGGCCGAGTTTAGAATCCGATGCGCGAACCGATAACCGTAGCCGCAGACATTCGACACCCATTGCTGATACAGCCGTCCTGCATCTTTACTGATCGGCTTGCCGTTCTCGTCGAGGTCGCCCCATGACATGAACTCCTCGACGTTCTCGATCTGAATGTAGTCGGGGTTGATAGCCTCGATGTATCGGAAGAGATGCTCGGCCAGCGTCCGGCTGTCGGCATCGCGGGACTGGCCGCCTTTGGCCTTGCTGAAATTCGTACATTCGAGACTGGCCCACAAGACGACGAACGCATCGGGATATTGCCGCCGCATTTCGGCGATATGAGCTGTCAGCGGCGAGAGTTCCAGCGTGCGAATATCCTCCGTGAAGTGCAGCGCGTCGGGATGATTAGCGGCATGAGAGGCAATCGCATTTGCATCATGGTTTACGCACCCGATGACCTTTGCACATTGCCGTCCATCATGGCGAGCGTTCTCAACGCCGGTAGAGGTTCCGCCAGCTCCGCAGAATAAGTCGATGTATAGCAGTTTCATATCGCCTTATTTTTTGGTTTCGCATTCATTCCATCGACGTGCGATCTCTTCTCCGAGTTTCGTAGCGTCGGGTAGTGTTTCTTTGAAGTCGCGGTACAAATCGCGGCTGAATAGCTTTATTTGGCCGATAGGGATATTCCATCCGCAGTCGGGGTCTTTGATGCAGAGATCGACCCGTCCGTGATTATCATCCGGTATGCAGAGTAGTTTTACCCGTTGGGTATCGAAACTACCCTCGACGAACTGAAATTTTGGTTTGATCTCCATGACTATTCCTCCTCGATTCCCTCTTCAATTTCAAACTGCGCCAATGCCTGTTGGCAGCCGAAGCAGAAAAAGTCGTTGAGCGCATCGTAGATTGATTCGGGGATTTCATCATCTTCTTCAAAGTTCCCCTCGACGCACTCCGAGCTGCCATAATGTCCGATATGCCGTTCGGAATAGGTTTTGCCGTTGATCGTTACATCGGTTTTCCAACCGTCAGCGGTGATTTCGATACTGATTTTATTCTCTTTCATAGTTGCGTTGAATTATTGATTATTACATATCCCTGCCGTCCATGAATTTACCGAGGCCGAACCACACAAAGGATTTCTCCCAATGGCGTTCCCCGACATACCGGATGATCGACCAGCGCGTAACGACCATGCGTGGGTAGGTGTCTGTCTTGGGGTCGTACCCCTTTCCGATCCTGATGTACTCTTTCCCGTTATCGCCGCGAAAGAGCATGAAAAACTGCGATTTCAGCGGGCTATTGTCGTCCACCCATGCGCAGATGAGGATGCGCCAGCCGCGAAATATTTTCCTGATAGCTCCTATGTGAATCATGATTAACTATATCTTACTTGTGAAACATTTTCGCAACGCACCCACATCGGGTCGTCTGCATCAATTCCGCTGTCATCGCATAAGGCAAATAAGCGTTCGGGAAAGTTGCATGATATGACTTTATACCAGCTTCCTCTGTATTCTGCGATCATGCCTGCGCAAAATCGTAGTGCGTCAAATTCGTCTTGTGTCATGGTATCGGTTATTTCACGATTTTATCCGGTTTGCAATCAAATTCCCAATCTACGTCAGTCCCGTAGCAGGTGTGGATTTCTCCGATGTTCATCCCGCATCCGATTTTTGCCATCTGCACGGCCTCTTTGCGAGTGTGGGCGCGAATCTCGAAAACGCCGTCGAAAATGAATCGGGCCTTGACTTTGTAAATCCGCTTTTTCGGCTCTTGCGGATAGGTTTTGAGCCGCGCTTTCAGCCTGCGGATCGTTGCCCGCGCTTCGGCTCCCTCTTTGGAGGCTTGGATGTCGGGCATCTTGCCCTCCAATTCGGCGATGCGTCGCTCGATTGCCTCCCGTTTTAATTTTACTTCTGTCCCCATTGCGTTGAATTTTGTGTCTTTGCTCTGTTTTCTGCGATATGCCGCATTATTTCGGATTATCCGACCATCTTATCGCCGTTACCTGAAACTCGCGGCAAATCGCCTTAATTTCATTTGTCCCGATAGGTCTCATTCTTGAAAATGATGACTTCGAGCATCTCGTTGAATCGGTCTGCGATGCGGTTGCCGTACTTCTCGCGGATTTGCGATTTCGTGAGATTGGTCGTGATGAACGTGAAGAGCTGCATGTTGTAGCGATATTCGAGCATATCGACAACCGGATTGAGGATGTTCCCATAGTCGAGAACCTCTATCGGTTCGCGCCCCATGTCCTCAATGGCGATCATCGGCATATTGCGTAGGTTACGGAATGCCTCGAAATCCTTTGCGAGCATAACTACCTCCTTTGCATCGACGATCCGAATACCGGCCCGTTTGCCCTCGAAATGCCCTATGTCGTTGAGCCAATTCACCGCCGACTGAAAGGCATACAGGAGAGTTGTTTTACCATTGCCGGGTACGCCGCAGAGCATTACCCCGAACTTGGCATCGTCGCGGATCAGGAATGCGGCCAGCCGTTCGATGTTGGTTTTGGTCGCCTTGTCCTCGATGAACCTGCGGTGGCGGTATTCGACTTCCGCCTGATATGCTGCCAGCAGAATGTCCGCTGCCTGCTTCAAGCTCACCGACCACTTAAAATTTCCCCTCGTAGTCTTCCGGGCGAGTAGCTGTCGCCTCAGTCCCTCGACGTTTATCACATGATCTTTGTTGATTGATCCCATTTCGTTTGTTGTCTTCTTTTTGCCATGTTGCCACCGCCGCACGCCAGTTTTTCATCTTGTTCTTGCCGACATACCATCCCTTGCTCTCGTAAAAGTTCACGAATCGCTCGGCATCCACCGTGTACCCCTTTTCCCTGATATAAGAATCAACCTCCTCGATAGAGGGCGGGGAAAAGCGTTTTTCGCTTTTTCCACTTTCCCCTCTCTATTGTCTTTTATATTCTTATTATTCTTATCTTCTGTGCAGGGATCGTTGCACCCGTCGTTGCAGGGGTCGTTGCTGCCCTCGTTGCATCCTGCTGCGCTATTCTGCTGGTAATCATCGTAATTAACTATCGTAATCATCGTTGCACGGGTGGCAGGGTGTTTCGCGCGGCTTATCATCTGATCTGCTTCGAGGAGAGATAGAAATTTGAGGATGGTATGCTCGGACGGCTTGCGCTGCACCCCGTTGTCATCTTTGTACGCCCACCGCTCGCGGAGATAGTGGACGGATGCGATCAATTGCCCCCGTTTGATGGTTACGAGGTCTGATCCAACAAGGCGTTTGCTATCTCTCCATTCGGCGAGCATCAGCAGGTCGATCCACCACTTCAATTTTCGCGGATCATTCCATATCCAATGCTCCCGAATGGTTTGATATATTTTTATCCATCCTCCCATCATCTATTTCCCCACGAAAGCAAAGTAGATTTCAGCGAATTGTTCACCTGCGTATTTCGCCAGCGCGGACGATTTGAAGCAAAGGCGAGACCCGAGATACGCAAGCGTATTCGAGGGCGCGTTATGCGAATTCGCAGACGCACAACCGGCAGACGAGCCGTAAGCCGCAGTACCGCCGAACAGGACAACTTTCTTGCGCTCCTCCTTGTCCATCTTGGCGATCTCCTCCTTGGTGTAGAGCCAAAACCACGGGAAGTAGCGGTATTCGTCCTCGGTGAACTGCGGTGTCCAACCCTCGTTGAGAGCGGCAGTAATGATGCGGAGTTTGAGGTAGGCTACGAGATCGGAGCTAATATCCGAATCGTCTTCGAGGAACAGATGCCGTTTGTGGTATTCTTTTACGAGCGGATGGTTCTCGCCGAGTTCCTTGAATGCGTCATCGAAGGTCTTGATGCGCTCCATGATGTTTTTCGGGCGGAACATCTCCTTGCCGAAGAGATTTTCGAGCATCTTCTTGTTGTCGGCATTGCCTTTCTTGTAGGCATCGAGCAGGTTGTTTTTCTCGATATAAATGTTGTTTCCGTTCATTTTCAGTATGTTTTTTAATTCGTCTTGCGTAAAACATTTCGCGCATTCCATGATGAAGTGCGACAGATGCGCTTTGTCGCACCAATATCCGAGGCGGTTGCAGTCTGCGATATTCCTGACATCACGGTAAATCGTGAGTTCGACGAATATCTGTCCCTCTTCCTCCTTGCGGGTCTTGTCCTGCTTTACTATCAGCATTGCATTCGATTTTTTGCAATCGTGGAATAATCCTTTTTGTCAGTCTTACGGCATTGATGAGCCGCGTATTCCCGCTGTCTATCTGCACATTTTCGAGTATCTGCGGCAGGCAGCGGATCAGCGTTGAAACTATATCGTTAGGCACAGGTCGCATATCAGCATTCAGTATGGGAGTTTATCGAGATTGACCTCCAATCCTGCACGGGCGATATATGCCGGTTTCCGGCGATTTGCCGCACTTCTTCGGCAAATCCTTTGGCATTGCTATTGCCGTCGGAGAGATGCAGTAAAATCACCTCATTTGCCGCCGATAGATCGGTCGTCCGCAAAATCTCTTTCGTCGTCTGCAATTCCATGTGCGAACCCAGGCAGCCGCCCCCGCATGGCGGGAGACATAAACCCTCGGTCGATATTCTGCTGTAAGATCGCATCGGAGTAGTTCGCCTCGATCATTACGTGATTCAGGTCGGCAAGCCGGTACTCGAACATCATCGTATCGGTGATAAAGAGCAGGCGTCCCATCTCCTGATGCTCGATGACGAACCCGACGCATGGCACATCGTGGACGACCGGCAGTACGAAGACCTTGAAGCCTCCCACTTTGTAGCCGTGCATCGGTTCGATTATCTTGCAGAATACGCGATTTCTCGGATTGGCGGCGTCGAATACATCGGCGAGAGCCAGTACGCGGATGCCGCAGGTGAGAAGGTCGTTCAACGACCTTGCATGATCTTCATGTCGGTGAGATACGAGGCATCCTACCACCTTGCCGAGCTGCCAGCCGAGACCCTTTTTGATGTCGCGCATCGGTATTCCCGCCTCGACGATCAAAGTTTCATCGGCTGCTTCGAGGATGTAGCAGTTGCCCCGTGATGAACTCCCCAAACATTTCAAGATCATACTCTCGTGCCGTCAGATCAGTATTCAGGTGCAGGAGCGGGTGCGGCCTGCTCCGATCCGGTTTCCTTGACTTCCCCCGTTTCCGTATCGACCTCCTCGTATTCCGTTGCCGAGAGATCGACCGTCTGCGCTGCGGCATTATCGAGTGCGTCGTTGCGGTTGGACATGGCCTCATCCTCGACATCGTGAGCCATCGCGTTCTGCATCTCGACGGAGAGATAGCCGTATTTCGACAGCAGGCGGCGAATCACCGTTTTCAGAGCCATGTCGTTGAAGTTGCCCTCCCATCCGACTTTCTTGCCGATGATGCCGTCGTTGGCTTTGGCGATGAGCTGCGCGACGGTCGTCTCTTTCTTCACGGAGGGAGAATACCGCTTGGCGTAGGCGGCCATATCCTCGACGGTTACATAGAGCGTCTTGGAAAAGCCGTTGAGCAGCTCGAAATAGCAGAAGTAGCCGATGATCTTGTCGGAGGTCTTTTCGCCGTCGAAAGCGATCTCTCCCGTGAGCTTGTTCACCTTGCGGACTTCGCCCTCATAGACTACATCGGCATTGATCGTCCGGTACTGCCCCGTTCGCATGGCGAGCTGGATATAGCCCTTGTAGCCGGGGATGAACGTCGGCGTCGGAACTTTGATCCATTCCTCGCGTCCGGTCTGCTCGTTGGTTACTTTTACCGAGTTGTTGTAAACCACGATGTAGGCGAAACCGAGGGCCTTGTTCAGAGGTAGGCGGAGGGTTGCCGCGCGGAGTGCTTCGATGATGATTGCCGAGGGCTTGCAGGTCTGCAAGGATTTGTCGCCCGTATAGAGGTCGATGAGCGATGCGACGAACGTATCCTTGTGCTCGCCGAGGGCGTTCTTGAACTGCTCCTGTATTGACGGAGCATTGATTGTTGCTTTGAGCAGATCGACGGGGCGATCCTGCTTTGCGATTGCTTGATTCATTGTAAGGTTGATTTTGAATGTTAATTTTCTGCGAGTTTTTTAAGAGCGGCGAGTTTTGCACTGAGAGACACGACTTCTGCCATGTTGGGCCGTTCGATGAATGCGGCCATGCTTTCGATTAGCCTTTTGCCGCTTCCCATGATCGCTATACATTGGGCCGTCATGTCGCTGTCTTGCGGCTTCTCGTTTACGAGGAGGATGCAAGACCCTCTCATTGCCCCCCCTCCTGCATCAGCGTTTCGATCTCTTTTACCATCTCCTCCACGCGGAGGATAAATGCGCTTTTCTGTTCTTCGGTTTTCATAATTGCGTTGAATTTTAAGTGAATGATTATTAGTCGAAAAGGCTCTTCGGTTGAGCCGGATTTCCGTTGTGCTTGATGACGAGCTTGTCGTCGAGCGATACGAACAGGCGGATAACCTGCGATTGTGTCGGATGCAGGGTATTGACGCTTTCCGAACCATCGGCGAAAATCGGGGCGGAAATGCCCTCGAAACGGCATATCGCGTTGATGATGTCGATACCCGCGTTGAATTGCCCTGCGGTATTGGCATCGGAGAACGGCACGCCGTTCACCATTGCTTCGCACGTTTCCACTTCACCTCCGTTGATCTGTGTCTCGAAGAGGCGGAACTTCACGAAGTCGAACAGCCCGTTGATCTTGCTTTCGATGGCCTCCGTGCGGGCTTTCGAGAAAGCTGCCATCGTGAACTCGATACCCTCCAACTGCGCGAGTTCTTCCGACTGCATCCGGAGAGACTTTTCGAGTTCGGCGATGCGCTGGTTATTCTTCTCGATCTGTTCGCGCTTCATCAGCCGCGATTTGAGCGCGTCGATTCCGACGGTAAGAGAATCGCGTCCCTCGCGTAAAAAATCATCCTCTGTGGCGGCTATGGGCTGCGAAACTTCCTTTTCGAGTTCTGCGATCTGTTCTCCGAGTGCTATATACTCGGTGTTGGCCGCGATGGTCGGGGTGGCGTCGGGTTCGATGAGTTTTGCCGTGAGGATGCCGCTCATTTCGATTTCGGAGATGATAGATACCTGCTCGGCGATCTTTTCCTCGATTTCGCTGATATATTGATTCACCTCCTCCATGCGGAGTTTGTTCTCCTTGCCGCGACGATTGTTCTCTTCGAGGTCGGCGGCATTCCGGCGATTGAAGTTCTCGGTAATCTCCTGCTGGCGGCTCTCGATCTCCTCGATCTCGAAACGGCGCTTGCAGGTCGGGCAAATAAACTCGTTCTCATCGAATACGAGCTTGCGGGCATTGATTGATTGCCATTGCTTGATAAGCTCGGCGCGGCGATCGGTGCATACCTCTACCTCTCGGCGGGCATTGGCGAGGTCGCGCTCGGCGGCGGCTTTGTCGCGCTTCGCCCGCTCCAAATCCTCGGCAGCGGCCCGCTGCTTGGCCTTGTCGGAACGGTAGAGGGCCTGTACTTCGTCCTTGATTTTGAGTTCGAGGGCCAGCCGTTCGTTTTTCAGGTCGCTGATTTTGCGCACCGTTGCAAGCCGTTCCTCATTCGCGGCGGCATAGGCTTTCGATGCGTCGTTAATCTGTTCCTCGACCTTTGCGAGTGCCTCTTGTTTTTGGCGGAGTTCTTCTTCGAGGCCCGCCCAATCCTCCGCCTCCGGCACATCGCGGCGGCGTTCGTCGATACGTTCGGGGATGGCCTCGATTTCGGTTTTCAGACGGCGTTTTTTCGCGGCGATCTCTTTCTTGTATTCCTCCATCGTCTTACCCGTGAGCGAGGCAAGGAGGGCCGCAAAATCGGCATTTCCGGCGGCTATCTCCTCGTCGGTGATACCTCCGGCCATACGGAAGAGCATCGACCGCTGCGTATCTACCGACTGCGATGTGAAGTAGAGGGGATTGGTGATGAACTTGAATACCTGTTCGGGACAGATGGCGGCGATCTTCTCGTTCCACTCCTTGACCGAGCAGGGTACGTTGTTGTAGAGGCGTTCCTCTTCATGTCCGACGAACTCCTCGACCGCCGAGCCGCGTTTCTTCGTCCATTTTTCATTTGAACCGACGGCAGAGGGTTACGACTCGCCATCGACCAGCAGGACGGCCGATACCTCGTGCGGGAGTTTCGGGATGATGTTTCCGGCCTCGTCGTAGGTCTTGATGCCGAACTGTTTTCTGTCCTCGCTGTTCTTGCCGAACAGGAGCCATGTGAACCCGTCGAAGATCGAAGTTTTGCCGATGCCGTTGCGCCCGTAAATCTCCGTGAGCGCGGGGTCGAACTCGACCGTCAGATTACGCAGTCCCTTGAAATTGAGGAGCCTGATTTCTTTAATGATTACCGTTTTCATTTGCGTTGAATTGAATGTTTACTGAATACTCTCGATGTAATATTGAGCGACCCTTTTCCCCGTCGTCGTCTCAACCCTCGTCGCTTTGAATTTGATTTCGGGATGGCTTTTCCGCAGGTCGCTGATGCGCGATGCGAGCCTCATGCACCCGAAGAGCCGCAATGCTTCGAGGCTCGTGATCCGGCTGCCGTTCAGCAAGTAGGCGAGTATGCGCTTGCATTGGCTTTCGGATTCCTGAATATTAGGGTTGTCGTTCATATCTCTGCTATTTATGCGTTACGGCGTAGGTCGTGCCCCTGCTGCGGATTTCATCGTCGGTCGGGACGCGGGATTGAAGCTGCCATGCTTCGATCTCCTTTTTCCTGAAATAGATTTTGTTGCCCTGCTTGTAGTGCGGAATCTTCTTTGCACTCGTCAAATGCCGCACGCGGCTTTCGGATATGCCGAGCAACAGGGCGATCTCCGAGGTATTGAGCACCTCTTTCGAACCGAGAAGTAGAAGCCGCTCGATACGTTCCAATCTTTCCTCTACTCCCATGTGTCGTCCTCCTCCTGCATCGTTTTCGACATTTCGGGAATCAGCCCGCGAGCGTCCCAATAGTCGCACATCCGAAAGATGAGATACCAAGCCCCGAATCCGATGATCTTCGGGATTATCAGGGCGAGCAGCCATGCTCCGAGCGGTTGGTCGTCTATGGGGACGGAGAATGTCCCGATAACGGCGATCATACCGACGACCATCAGAACGTAGTATCGCCAATTCAGCAGAGCTTCATATTTCATTGGATTGCACCTCCGATTTTGGGAAGAGGCCGTTTATATTCAGGTTGTAGCGACGGGCTATGATACTCTGCGTCAGCTCGTCGGGGACTTGCCGACCGCAGAGCCACATCTTGACCGTATTCTCGGAACGATGCGTGAGCACAGCGATCTCGGCGATGAAATTCTGCGCGGGCGCGGCTTCTTTTTCTGCTCCGCATAGAGGTCGAAAAATGATTTTTTCTCTGTTCTGCTCATATTTCGTCGATAATTATTCACTTGTTAGGTACTATTTTTATATATTTGCACCCGACGGATTTTATTGATGCGTCAATATCTTCCCGTATTGCAAGGGCAAAGATAAATACTTTTGTTTGGATAACCAACATATTTCTTTGTTTTCTGCAAAGAAAAATATTTGGCATAGATTGGGATTTGCGTTTGAATAAGAATAACATTGTGATATACAAACATATATGACAGGACAGAAGATAAAGGACATACTTCGCTCGGAGGGCATCACAATTGCGGATGTTGCGCGGATGCTCGGACATAATGGGGATCAACGTCTGCATAGTGCCCTGAAATCCGAGGATGTCAAAAGTGGGTTGATCGAGGATATTGCCCGTGTTACCAACAAAAGTGTTTGTTATTTCTATGAGGGTAGCGGGAATACGGTAGCGACGGATCACGGTATCGCGGTATCGGGTGATTCGAATCAGATCAATGCGCTGTCGGAGAAATTCATCGCCCTGCTCGAAAAAAAAGGACGAGCAGATGGATCGGCTCATCGGGATTATAGAAAAGAATAATAAATAGAGGTCGGATATATGAAAACAGAAGAGATAAAGGAGTTGTTCGAGCAGTTCGAATCTATCGCCAATGAGTATGAGGGGATCGAATGTTGGAGTGCGCGAGAACTTTGCGGGCTTCTCGGCTATTCGAAGTGGGAAAAATTCTACAATGTAATCGAAAAAGGCGCGGGATGCGTGTGTAAACGCAGGAGAGCATGTCGAGGATCATTTTCCCCGCGTCGGGAAAATGATCGAACTTGCCAAAGGTGCGCAGCGCGAGATTGATGATTATATGCTGACCCGCTATGCCTGCTACCTGATTGCGCAGAACGGCGATCCCCGCAAGCCGCAGATCGCATTTGCACAAAACTATTTCGCTGTGCAGACCCGTAGAGCGGAGTTGGTGCAGCAGAGAATCCTCGATTACGAACGGGTGCAGGCTCGCGCGAAGCTGGCAGAAACCGAAAAAACGACTGTCAGGCGTCCTGTATGAGCGCGGCGTCGATAGCCGGGGTTTTGCGATTATCCGGTCGAAAGGGGATAGGGCTTTGTTCCATCTTGATACAGCATTGGTAAAGCGCAAACTCGGTGCACCCGATTCCCGTCCGCTGGCCGACTTTCTGCCGACGATCGGTATCAAAGCGAAAGATTTTGCCGCCGAAATGACCTCTGTAAATGCCGAGCAGAAGAATTTGCACGGACAGATGGCGATAGAAAAGGAGCATGTCGATAACAACGTCGCCGTCCGCAATATGCTTTTGAGCCGGGGTATCGTCCCCGAACAGCTCCCTGCGGGCGAAGATGTGAAGAAAGTCGAACGACGGCTTAAATCGGAGGAAAAGACGCTAATCAAGGGGAAGAAGAAATGAGCCGCAGACGGGTTTACAGCGACAATACGTTGGCTATTATGGAGCGGTTTTTCACGGCGTTCGACATTGCCGTACAGAATCGGCTGATAAAGAGTATCGCCGAATATTGCCGGGATAATTCGATAGCTCCGCCTCATTTCTATACGCAGCGTAAAGACCGCAATCGTGGCTATTTCGAGGTCGGATGGCTCGTTCCGCTGGTTCGGGATTGCGGCATATCCGCGACATGGCTCCTGACCGGACGGGGCATGATGTTCCAGCAATAGAAAAAGGCATCGAAACCGATGCCTTTCTTCGTTAGAATATGTCGGGTATCTTGGCGACCGCTGCCTGCTTGTTCTTGTCGAGCACCTTTGCGTAAATCTGCGTGGTCGATAGCTCCCGATGTCCGAGTAGCTTGCTGACCGTATAAATATCGGTTCCGAGGTCGAGCATCATCACCGCGAACGTGTGGCGGCCGCAATGGAAGGTTATATCCTTATGGATTCCGGCCCGCAATACCCACCTTTTGATCGTTTCGTTGGTGCAACTCGGAGGAGTGGATGTTGGGGAAGATATGCTCGGCGTCCTTGCCGCGCTCGCCCATGAGTTCGGCGGCCTGCGGCGGGGATGTCGAGATATTCCTGTCCGCTGGTCTTCTTCTGTTTGAAGATAATCCGAGTGAACTCTCCCTGCTGATGCACATCGCCCCATGTCAGACGGATCACGTCGGAGCGGCGCAGTCCCGTCAGGCAGGAGAACAGGAACGCCCGCTTGATGGCCGGATATTCGCATTCTGTTTGAGCGAGCCGCTGCACCTCTTCGATGGTCAGGTACATGCGTGTTCCCTCTTCGGCCTTGAAACCCTCGACGCCCCTCATGGGGTTGATAGGTATGATGCGATCCTCGTATGCTTGATTCAGGCAGGCCCGCAGTTTATTGAAGTAGCTGACCCGTGAATTGCGAGACAGCGGATGATCCTTGATGCGATCCCGCTCGTCGCAGCTCCACGCGCACGCATCTTTCTCTAAATAGTCCCGAAATCCCTGCACCCATTCCTGCGTGATCTGCGAGAACCTGATCCGCTCGTTCGGCTCGTATTTTTGGAGGTGTTTCAGGCATGATTTCCAATTCCCCCAATTTCCGGTACTCTCCGCTCCGAGCCGCCGGGCGCACATCGCACGGTAGTAGTCGAAGAAGAGGGTGTCGGAGGCGTATGCCGACTTGAAGCCATGCTCGCCGTTCTGCACCTCGACGATGCGCCGTGCCTTGATCGAGTTGGCGAGTTGGAGGGTTTGCCGGTTCGCCTCCCTGTCGGCTTTTGTCTTTTCGGGAATGAGGTACAGTTTCAGAAATTCGTATTCCCGCTTTCCGTTCAGGTAGATGTCGAGGTAGAGGCTGACGTTCCCGTTCGTCAGCTTCTTGCGCCTGATCCGGATCGGTTCTTTGATCTCCGCCATATCCTTTTGCGTTGAATGATTTTTGTTACTTCTGTTACTCATTTTGGCCGAGTAACAGAATAGCAACACAAAAGTAACAAATTATTTGCATCCGTACAGCAAAGAGATGAGAAAATTTTGTTTGGCAGATAAAACTGTAAATAGCTTTGTTATTGCTGTTTATATGCCGATGATGTGCTGGCGAAATGGCGTTTTGGTTAATTGGAAAAATGACGACCTATTTTCCGATGCAAAATTCATCAAGAAATTTATTCGCAAAATTCAAATTACCACCCGAAGATGCAGCAAGCGATACTTTTAATGAATCCGCAAGTTCGAAACTGTTTTCCTTATATTTCTCGTCTATTTCGGACTCCGTCAAGTCCCAAGGCGCATTCTTTACAAACTCCAGGGCATCTATTCTCTGTTGGGCATAACTGCTATAAATTCCTGCCAAACACACAAAAAACACCAATAGATTTCTCATAATTATTATAAATTAACAAGCATTTCAAAGATATAAAAATTATATCAACATTCAAAACACTTGTTGAGAGGATATATTTGAGATATTCTACCCCTCACAAAGCATACGGATGAAAAAATCGGCAAATAGAGAACAAAGACAAAGAACGTATTTGACCGATAATTCCTATATTTGGGACGGATATGGCGAACTATCTCGACAACGACATCAAATTCGTCGCGGGCGTAGGCGAGGCGCGGGCCCGGCTGCTGGAAAAGGAGCTGGGCATCCGCACGCTGGGCGATATGCTCTGCCACTATCCGTTCCGCTACATCGACCGTACGAGGATCTACCGCATCGACCAGATCGCGGAAGGGGATTCCGCACTCATCCAGTTCCGGGGGCGCATCACAGGCGTCAGCTATGCCGGAGCGGGGCGCAAACGACGTTCACGGCCGTCGTGAACGACGGCAGCGGCGTGGCCGAACTGGTCTGGTTCCAGGGAATCAAATGGATCGAAAAACGGATCGAAGTGGGGCGCGAATACCTGATTTTCGGCCGCCCATCCTTCTTCAAGGGCGAACTGTCGGTGGTACATCCCGAAATCGAAACCATCGAGAAAGCCTTTTCCCGCAAGGCCGAAAGCGGTCTGCAAGGCATTTACTCCTCGACCGAGCGGCTTTCGAGCGTCCTCGGCACCAAAGGCATCTACACGATCGTCTGCAACCTCTGGCCGATGGTGCGGGATCATATCCGCGAAACGCTGCCCGACCGAATGCGGACCCGGTACGGCCTGCTGTCGCTGCGCGATGCGCTCTACAACATCCATTTCCCGCAATCGCCCGAACTGCTGCGGCAGGCGCAATACCGGCTGAAGTTCGAAGAGCTACTCGGCATTCAACTGGGTATCCAGTCACGCCGCACGGCCCGCCTGTCGAAAAACAACGGATTCCTCTTCCCCAAAGTGGGAGGCGTATTCAATACCTTCTTCAACACCAGGCTGCCGTTCCCGCTGACCGGGGCGCAGAAGCGCGTGGTCAAGGAGATCCGGCAGGACACGATCTCCGGCTACCAGATGAACCGCCTGCTGCAAGGCGACGTGGGCAGCGGCAAGACCCTCGTGGCGTTGATGTCCATGCTGCTGGCCGTCGATAACGGCTTCCAGGCCTGCATGATGGCTCCGACCGAAATCCTCGCGCGCCAGCACTACGCCACCTTCCAGAGGATGCTCGAAGGAATGGACGTGCGGGTGGCGATCCTTACCGGAGCATCCAAAGCACGCGAACGGCGGGAAGCCCTCGCCGGAATTGCCGACGGCTCGATCGACCTGCTGATCGGCACGCACGCCCTGATCGAAGACCGGGTACAGTTTTCGAACCTGGGATTCGTGGTGATCGACGAACAGCATCGCTTCGGCGTCGAACAGCGGGCACGGCTCTGGACGAAGAACGAGCAACCGCCCCATATCCTGGTGATGACCGCCACGCCCATTCCCCGCACGTTGGCGATGACCCTCTACGGCGACCTGGACGTTTCTGTGATCGACGAGCTGCCGCCGGGACGTCAGCCGATCCGCACGGTGCACTACACCGACGCGGCCCGCCTGCGGCTCTTCGGTTTCATGCGGCAGGAGATCAAGAAGGGAAGACAGATTTATGTCGTCTATCCGCTTATCAAGGAGTCCGAAACGATGGACTACAAAGATTTGCAGGACGGCTACGAAGCCATCTCGCGCGACTTCCCGCTGCCGGAATACGTCACGACGATCTGCCACGGCAAGATGAAACCCGAAGACAAGGAGGAGTCGATGCGCCAGTTCAAGAGCGGCGAGGCGAATATCATGGTCGCCACTTCGGTCATCGAGGTCGGCGTCGATGTTCCCAATGCTACGGTCATGGTGATCGAGTCGGCCGAACGATTCGGCCTCTCGCAGCTTCACCAGTTGCGCGGCCGCGTTGGACGGGGCAGCCAGCAGTCCTATTGTATCCTCATGTCGGGCGAGAAGCTCTCGAAGGAGGCCCGCCTGCGGCTCGAAGCGATGTGCGAAACCAACGACGGATTCCGCCTGGCGGAGCTGGACCTCAAGGCTGCGGGGTGCGGGCGACGTGAACGGTACGCTCCAGAGCGGCATGGCCTTCGACCTGAAGATCGCCAACCCGACGCTCGACAGCCAGATCCTGACCGTCACCCGGGAAGCGGCCGCCGAAGTGCTGACGGCCGACCCGACACTGACCCAAAACGGCCACGAGGGGCTTCGGGAACTCCGCAAGCGCTACTCCGGCCGTGAAGAGATCGATTTTTCCCAAATATCCTGATTCATTCACCTCGGCACGATGAAACACACCGCTTTCCTGCATTTTAACGATTCCGCAGCTTTTCGCACGGCAGGGTATTTGAACCACTCCGGAAGAAGTTCCGCACAAGGCAAACCTTATCCGCCCCGGAACGACGACCCGAACCGGCGGATTGTAAAGCCCGAATCGAAAACTTTCCGCAATTCATCCGCAAACACGTCGGCAGAAACAGATAAAACAGCCGTAAA
>OKWF01000022.1_pt1 | contig 26106 bp, 23 predicted proteins | sample 1607031 | NCBI WGS metagenome assembly OKWF01 (sample SAMN04414079, study PRJEB24778) | human gut metagenome | material: faecal | host: Homo sapiens | reverse complement strand
GGCTGAATTTTTCTTTCTTTTTTTTGCGGCAGCCTCTTCCTGCTTCATCTCATTCTTTGAGATTAAGGTTGACACAAACTCATCCGATAAGGACAGCGGCAAACTTTTGCACTTATTCCAGGTATCTGCACGACGGGCCATACTTCTAACCAATCCGCCTTGTGCTTCCTCCTCAAAGAAATTATGAATAATATGTGCCAGTTTCATCAGCTCCTTTTCAAGAGCCGGGTACATTTCCTGCTTTTGCCAAATGAGTTTCCAGTCAAGATCCATGTTCTTGGGAATCATAGCCATCATTTTTGCTATGGCATATGGAATTATTTGAGCTTTATTACCTCCTGTCGGATACCAGTCTGCTTTATTGATGCGACGATCCAGCGAATCAAAGATAATTACAGAACATACACATTTTGAGAAATATACCTCATTGATACTCTCCTTGGAGGTTTCATACAGACTGTCGATCGTTTTAGCGAATCGGGAGAAGTTAATAGCCGAACTCTGACATACCTCATGAGGATTCATTGCAAATGCATTGAGGCATTTGGCAAGTTTCTCCTTTTTGATGACTTGATTTTTAGGGTGTTTCTCACAAAATTTTGCACGAGCCGCGGAACTGAGCTGCATTTGTTCCTGCTCCCACTTCCCTCTTGAACGCTCATAAAACCAAATTGTCTGGTATGGATTGCCATTTACCGGCGGAGCCATCCTCTTTCTTGACAATTGTTCCATTATGACATGGTATGGATGGTTTGAGAAAAAGTCGGCTTCAGACACAGCATTCTGGCTGTTTGCACACTGAGATATTGTTTTGGTAATATTGTTATATCGTTCAATGTCATCCTCGGACATATCATCATCAACATTAAGCACTGTCAGCTTCATCGGGACAAACAGGTTATCCATGCCTCCGTCCTTTACCTCTTTCTTGATTTTTGCATTGGCCAGTGATGCCGTAGTTTGACCGCCATTTATTATTTGGGGATCTTTAAGGTATACTATTTTTGTCCCGTCATCAGAAAAACCGATTGAGCGGGCAACCACAGCAATTCCATTATTATATGTAAAGAAATTTCCCGGATGCTTTATAATGGTTTCACGTATTCCTTTATTGACTTTGCCTCTCACGCTCAAAAAAGCACGAATGTTGCCCTGCAGCAGCTTGCTGCCATATTTGCAATAAATCTTTGCCAAGAACTCTCCCGGAACAATACCCAGATAAGCATCATAGTTCGCATCCTCGCCAATGTCTGCTTTGAGATACTGAATGCCGTCACAATCAAAATCCTTGGTTGCAATCTCAATGATTTCACTGGAATTAGAGGCATATGTCTGATGAAAACGCTCTATTGTCCACACATTCAGTTCAACCGGCCTTTCGAGGAATTCCTCGCGGCTGACGTTTTTAACCTGTTTGCTGAGAATGGCATTGGATAGAATGATAAACTTGAATCGGGAGATTTCGGTAGCAAGCATACTTTTGCCCACTTTTGTTTTTATCTCCTTTGCAACATTAATGGCTTGGTCTGAATCGTCGCAATATGCAGAAATATCACCATCAACACTCTCCTCAATAAAATTCCTCATGTGAAGGAATAATTCATCAATGCGTGTATTGGTTAATGTAGGAATATTGTCGATTTCATTGACAAAATCACTGGCAATCATAACCAGCGCTCCATCAGCTTCATCATAAGCATAGGCATCAAAAGACATTATGCGCCCCCGGCGCCCCTTCATTTCGATGGACATAGGCATAGGATCAGAAACATCTCCTATATCTTCCAGAAGTTCCAGTGCTCTGCTGATAAACTGCGCCTCAGGCGCGATCCTTCATGTTCGGCATCAAAGCGGAGCTGCTCCATAAACTGTTTTCTAAATTCGCCTATCTCCATTGCGGTGTGCTTGTTATGATTGTTTAAATTCTTCTAAATTTGAAAGGATGAGTTCATATTGAACCTTTATAATTGGCAGTGCAATACTATTCCGCATAATGCGCGGGAATCCTTCTGACACAATATACTTGGCAAATGAGCTTTGTGAATATACAAAGTTATCGTAATCACTTGACCAGTCAAAGCCGTATGACATTAGTTTCCTTGCAAACATCTCCTTGTAGAAATCACTGCTTATCAATGTCATAATTTCATTGGCGAGAGAGCTGAGTTTACGCCGTTATATCCAGGGCTCATTTTTTCAAGTTTGTATACAGCCAAACAGCCGTCAACATTACTATCCAGCTGCTCAATTGAAGAGATGCGCACAGCATCTTTCCCTGCGCTGACTGTTTTCACTTCATACCAGATGCTGTCTATTGAAAAATCTTTACTGGTTTTTTCAGGCCCGGTCCAGCTGTCTACTGCCTTGTCTGTTCCATACATTGGAATCATTTCGTTTTTCAAAAATAGCATTTCCCCGATCAAGCCCATAATTTCCGGTTCAGTCAAGTCTCCGTGATTGGGTTTGAACAGACGCTTCCATGATGCGTATCTGTTGCATATGGCCCGATAGCCTTCAACCTGGTCAGTTATTCCGTTAAGAGAAGACAGAAGATCCTGGCAGAATGTGCAGAACCGTTCAAGGAGTTCTTCTTTCTCAAGCAAGAAAATCAGTGAATATGAGTTATCATCCTCATATTGCTCGACAGATATTACCTCGGAGCCAAAGATTCGTGTTGGAACATACTGTCCTTTGAACTTGAAAGCATATCTGCCTTTGTCGTCTTTGCCTATATAGGTGTCAAGATCTCTGGCTGTTCCAACTCTTTTAAAAAAGCCTTGTTCAAATCCTTCAGAGAAAATGCCGTATATATCCTGGCTATTGTATTGTTTCATTGTCTTCAATGTCTTCTGACTCATCCTGCATAAACTGCTGATAATATATTTTGTTCGCCTTGTAATGTTTTATATTTTGAGCACCTTTTACTCCTGGGAATCCTATGGCAAAGGCAACCATTTTATCTCCCCCCAATGCTTCCCGGTATTCAGACAGCTTCTTCTTTTCATCTTTTCCCTCGGTCCTCACAGGCTCGATGAGCATAATTATCAACAGAGGTTTTCGGTCTGCCAAATGCTCAAAGTATGCTCTATTTGGAATTTCCCGATTTTCATTTTTACCTTCCTTTCTCCACTGTTCTTTGCATTTTCTCTTTACGAAATTCAACTGATCTTCAGATAGTCCATAAGCACCTTCCTGAGTGCTCAGCAATTTTCGCCGCGAGCTTACAGCAATAGCATTATTCTCAACATGGACAGTGCGTGCTGCACATCTGACAGATGCTATGTGCGGTATTTCATAACATTTGTCAGACTCGCCGCTTTGGAAAACTATATCCCAATGCTCTAATCCTACCGTGTTTTCATCTGTTATGAAATCCAGAATATATTCAGTGTTGAAACTCGGATTAACCTTTGAACTTTTAATATTTTTCACAAAAGCCGCTACAATATCTTTCGGCACATCTTTTACTATCAGAGATGTATTATTTTTGAATTTATCAAACGACAAGTTTCTCTTAAACAGCTCCTCTGCCAGCCAAGTCACTTGTTCAAGATTAAGAGTGTTGTGAGTCGCATTCAGACTGATATACGGTGTTTCATATATATTGCCGTAATAGGATTCCTGTATATCCAGATTGAAGGACTGCCTCATCTTATTGCCAGCAGTGATTTGCAGCTCCTGACAATTGTCGCGCACTTTAATTCCGAAATCCTTTGGCGTCAGCCGCTGTGCAAACATCTCTTTCAGCTCTTCCTTCAAATCCTCTGACGCCATAGAAATCTCATCATACCAGATTGCACTTTCTTCACTCGTCCATATTTGGAAGATATCTTCATATCCTTTTCTATATCCGAACCAGCGCCCCATCTGCATCAGGACATCAAAAGTAGCCGTATTGCGGTAGAAGTAGCTTGTCAGCAGCCCCTCCAAGGTCAAACCTCGTGACAATGCCATTCCTCCGACGGCAATAACCCGCAATGACGGATTTTCTTTGTAGTCGAGTTTCCCGCTTGATTTTAATCCATTTACAACAAGAACCTTTATGCACTCAATTGCTTTGAAAAGGTTTTCTTTTCTAACAACTCTCTCAAATGAAACATCAGAGACAAAACTGTAATGCTTATCCCACAACTGCTTCAATTCTTTATATAGAGGCAGATTCGTGTTTTTGCAAGAATCGCTGTTGAAATCTTTTTCAACGATGCTCTTGAATTCATCATAAATACGTTCTACCTCTTCTTTTATTACATTTTGCACCTTCACGAATCGAGACATATTCACCAGCATGCTTCTTGGCGCTGAACTTTGTCCTCGCAAATCTCGAATGGTATTCGCCAAAAAGAAACAATAAATAGCCTCTTTTAACGAATCGGGAAGGATTCCGTTCCATTCTTTCTGATGCCGATAGTAAAATGCCCCTGCATTCAACTCATCGATGTGGGTGCGAGCCCAATCACGCCAGCATCCGTCTCCGTAGTCGGGTTCATCAATATCAATGATATATTTTATATTGCGATAATATTTGGAGCCGGCATTGAATATCTGCTTTGCTCCAATGTATGTTGAGGGGGTTGGCAGTGTGTATATAAAATGTTCCGGGAACAAATCTGCATTTTTCATTTCATCAACAGAATCCGGGTCGATGAAAACATTTGCAAATGGGGTCGCTGTAAAACCGACATACGATGCGGTTTTAAAACAAATTGCAAAATTTTTCTTATAATAGCATTTGTCTTTGTTGGATTCCGTTTCATCCTTGCTCGTATTGACAGATGCATTGTCCGCTTCATCGTCTATAAGTAGCAAGGGCGCATTAACGCACTCCTCTGAATGATCATAATTGTTGTACTTTAGCCAGTTGTGTAATTTTGTAAGAACTGATACATTCTTTTGACAACAAACAATACAACTGAACGCTGTGCTTCAAGCGACACAAAAATACTGTCTTTCTGTCCGACAAAATCTGATGATTGAGTTGTATAAGACGATGCCAGCAGCTGTTTGTCATATTTGCCGACGCCCACTCGCTTGGGCTTCTCTATTTTTGTTATATCATCTCTCTTGATTTCAAGGCCTACAATGCCTTGGTCAATACGCTCCTGAGTCTGCTGGCGTAGATTCTCTGTTATGCCTGCCAGCAAAATGACAACCTTGTAACCCGCATCAACAGCTTTGCATATCAGACCGGAATACGTTGCTGTTTTTCCAGACTGAACGTCACCAATAACCAAACCGCGAATCAACCGCCTTCCTTCATGCGCTTCTTTCGGATTGCAAAGACAATTCATTATGGCGGGAAGAGTCTTCTTGTCCAAGATGTCTATACTCTTGTCATCAAGCGATGATTCTTCCAGAAGATATTTGCTGTACAGCCTCCAGAAATGCTCATCTTCGATTTCTGCATGCTCATACCAATTGTGAGGATCATCATAGTCGTCGAATATACAATTGCCTTTAGTGTGTTTTATAGCTTCTTCTGTTTCGATGGCGCGAAAAACTTCTGCCCTGTCCTCATCAGTCAGGCTGATTGGAATAAATTCAAGCCCCTTATCTATATAGGAGTCAATATCTTCGTATTTTATGGTTTTCCCGTTTCGCTTGTCGACCCCGATGCGGCGTTTGATAACCATAATGAGATCATTGAACTCATCACTGCTTATCTTCATTTGTATAATAGTTTATCAGCATTTCTTTCAGTTGCGGAAGACAGCACCATGGTTCGGCTTTCATAATAGTATCAACAGCGTCATTAAGCTCCCTGCCGTATTTAATCATTTTGTCGATCAGCGTAACTCCCAACTGAAAATTATCCTCAAGGTCTTGCGTTTTATCCGCTGCAACAATAGCGTCATTGCACCTGTCTACGTATATATCCTGTACTGGAATACCTTTTTCTATCTCTGACAACAAAGTTTCTACGATGTCTGCCGCATCGTCAGGAATGTGTTCCATCACATATTTGCAGAGCGGACTGTTTCGATTGATCTGATAGTAGTAGGCATCATTTCTGCCGCGCATTCTATCCCAAATGTGGCTTATATTATCTTCCGAATTATCTTTGCGGCCGCGATGCGTCTGTTTTCTAACAGAAATGTCCATTGCTTCTTCAACGGTTTTTTTAAGCTGGTTCTGAATTGATTTGGGTATTGAAGCATTCTGTTTCTTAATATCGATGCCCCAAATGTCATCCAGAGAGTTGGGGATGTCTACACGTATTCTGGCATTTTTTGTCAGCTCACTGCGTTTGAGCCCAAACCATGTCCCATAAATAATAAGCCTCTGATTCCTGTAAATATAGAAACCCTGTCTTGTTCTCAGATTATCAGTACCGCCTAAAAGTTTTTTATCTTTTTCTGTTAGGTCCGAGCCAAAAGGCAGTACAAACGGACGCACTTTTATCAGCCGTTCAATACCTTGGCTGTCCCGCAGTGCAATAGCGAACTCTTTTTTTGTCGTAGTTTTAGCATTGCTTTCAAGAAATGGATCCTGTGCCTTTACTTTCGCGTTGTTAATCCAGATAACAAGCTTCTTCGCAGAGATATAGCGGTGAAAAATAAGAGCCACATGATCCTGCACTTTATCGCTTAATTCACGAAGAGTGCTGAAAACCTGTCCATGACTCGACTTTTCCAACACATCAAAATCTTCCCATATCACAAGAGTTCCGCTGTCATTAGTCTTTCCTGCTTCACGCAGATTCTCTATGTACGGCAGATTTGATATTTCATCAATGGTCAGTTCGTTAACAAACCATTTTTTATGTTTAAGTATGTAATTATAGTCCCACGAATACGCACTGATATCTCCGTCTTGCATGCTCACAACTGTCAATATGCGGCATTGTGACAATGATGCAGCTTTAAGTCCCAGCCCAAACCTTCCTAAATCATTTTCAGAGCGGGCTGCTTCTGCCGCAGAACTGCCATAGCACATTGCCTCGAAAAGTTCTTCACGAGACAGCCCGCAGCCGTCGTCAAGAATGCCCACTGCTTGTTTTTGGAAAGAATCGGTTGGGAAAAACAGTGAAACGTATGAGCATCCGGCACTAATGCTGTTGTCAATAACATCAGCGATTGCAGACTCGAAAGAATAGCCCATTGAGCGCATTGACCCCATCAGCATATCAGCTTTAGGAATATTTTCTTTATAGATGCCCATCGCAACAATATTATTTATAAGTTAATATCTTCTTCATAACAGCTTTGGCAAGCAGCGGAGGAACAGCATTGCCGATTTGCTGCTGAACATATGATACAGGCCCTTCAAATATGAAATGGTCTGGAAAACTTTGCAGCCGGGCTGCTTCGCGAACGGACAACCCTCGATCTTGATGAGGATGTATAAGCATGCTTTTTCTATAATTCGATATTACCACAGATGGCTTGCCACCGATTAATCGTTTATATATTCCGCTGTGGCATCGTTTTTTATCAGCATAATTCTCCATTAAGCGGTCGGGGATAGATGACCAGTTTTCGCCTTGTCCGATGTATTTATAGCGCTCAACTACATAGTCCTTATTGCGTGATACGATATTTTGGGTAGGGGCTTTTGACTTTTTTCTCATCAGCTGAGCATATGGAGACGCCTGCTCAAAAGGAACTGTGTATTCCCCCTTCATTTGAATTTCTCCATTTCCAAGAACCGGTAAATCACTAATTGCCTCATCAACAGAAACTGAATAATCAAATTCTTTGGGGAATTCAAAATCTATCCCATTTCTATTCCCGACAATAAACAGCCTGTTTCGGCGTTGCGGCACGCCAAAGTCAGAAGCATATAGTATTTTTGATTTGACTGTATAGCCAATATCTCTAAATCGGTTTTCTATATGATTCTGGATATTCTCCTCTCCGTTTTTAAATTTTGTCAGGCCATATACATTTTCAAATACAAACCATGTTGGAGCAATTTTATCAACAAAACGCAAAAATTCCTCAAACATCCTGTTATTTGGATTTGACATATCTCTGGTTTTTGTGTTTGAAAGAGAGAACCCCTGACATGGAGGACCGCCCATTATGATAAAAACAGGTTGAGTATTTAATTTGTCGGCTGAAAGTTTTCTTATATCTTCGCAGAATACGGTTGCATTCTTAAAATTCCTTTTATATGAGGCTGCTGCATAAGCGTCTGCTTCAACTGCATACCGCATGGATATGCCAGCCATTTCTGCACCTAGACTTAATCCGCCTGCACCTGCAAAAAGGTCTATGCCAATCAGCTGTTTATTGGTCTTCATCATTTTATAGTTTGCATCTTGCATATTTTTACCATTCTTCAGCACACTGAATGTATTCAATCGGCTGAATCGTATTTTACAAAGATACATTTTTTTCATAAACGGAGATTGACTGAATAAAAAATCAGAGGGCTATAAACGTTTATATTTGAATAACATCCAAAGAATGCAGAATGTTGTTTGTCAACCGGCCTAAATTTTTAAATAATCACTATCTTTACCAAAAGATAATAAGCATCAAAATGCCAGATACATTAACTCAAGAACAACGCCGTCGCTGTATGTCGCATATTCGGTCCAAGAATACTAGGCTGAAATTCTTGTAAGACATGAACTTTTCCGCAGAGGGTATCGTTATCGGATCAATGTCAACAAATTGCCTGGCAGACCAGATATTGTTTTACCCAAATACAAAACGGTAATTTTTATAAATGGATGTTTCTGGCACGGACATGAAGGATGCAAGCATTTTGTTCTGCCGAAATCAAATATAGAATACTGGGAATCAAAAATTCTCGGCAATCAACAAAGAGATAAAGAAGTTATATTGAAGCTTCAGCAGCAAGGATGGAGAGTTATTATAGTATGGGAATGTGAGATACAGAAATCCCAATTGCCAAGAATTATTGATAAAATAGATTCAATCATCAAGTGTCCATGAACAGTGAACTGTTTTGTATATTTTAAGGTTAGATAATCCGAATATATTTAATCGCCAGATTCTTATTTTGAGTAAAATGATTGTATATTCACTCATATGCGACAGAACAATGATAGAACTGTTAACATGATGAGGTGTTATCGTGCGATTTAGGAGTAATAATCGCAGGTTGCATGATGTCCAGATTCAGTCATTTCCTTTGGTAGCGATCAGCTGATACTGCTGGTAAGAATATCCGCAAGATTTGCGGAGCAACTTGCATGACCTTGCGGATTTCTTTCGACGGCAATACCTTGGGAGGAGGGGGGCTTATTTGTTTTCAATCGGGAGGCATTTTTGTTCAGACGCTCGGCTTCTCGTTCTTTCAGTCTTGCCTGTTCTTCTAATTGGACTTTGCGTTGAATGGTTTGTTCATATTCTTCGACATCCTTCTTCATCTGGCGGATTTTTGCGTTGTCGCGGTTTAGTTCAAAAATCTCCTCCAGCTCAGCGATACGCTTGGACGTCGCCTCACCTTTCATTTTGATATAGCGGTATTTCAAATCATTTGCGGCCAACTGCTGATTGCTTACCGAGATCCGGTAAATAAAACCAATAAGGAGGACAATTATTACCGCCATAACAAATATTACCAGCGCGGTTTCGAGGATTTAATATCGAGCGTATAGGTATGTCGATGCTCCTGCACAGGCAGATTTTTGAGCATTGCCGCTGCTTCGACGGCTTGCCCTACCTGCTCTATCAACGTATGCGTCTGCCTATTTTCCTTGTCGATCACCTCCAGTCTCTCAGCCCAACTGTTGCAGCAGCATATCATATTTGTTAACTATCTCCCGTTCCTGCTCGGTTTTTATTTCGGGCTGGGCTGTATGCCGTTGCAGGTGCTCCAGCAGTTGTGCTACCTGCCCCTGCGAGCGTTCCGCAGCCTCTATCAACCGCTCGATCCGTTCCAGCTGGGCATTCTCCAAACCTGCGTTTCCTGCGCCACCTGCCTTGGTGTTTTTGATGGCCTTGACAAGCGTGTCTTTGAGATCTTCGTACATCTCAAACGACAGGGAGATCTGATTATTCTCTTTCATTGTCATTTCTGGATTGAAGTTAAAGTTTTACATGAGGTCTATTCTTCTGTTCGCGCAACCTGCGCCTGTGTTCCATCGCAGCTATAGCCATCGCCTCGGCCGCAGCGTTGAGCAGTGCCGTGATGCGTGCGATATACTCTTCGGGACTTTCTCCCGGCTTGCGCTGCAACTGTTCGGCCGACACCCCGCCGGGCGAACCGGCCGGCGGCAGCGGAATAGTGTCGAGCTTCCCGCCGGGACCGGGTGCAGCAGCTCTTCGCGCGTACTGCCGCCCATGCCGCCGAACAGCGCTGCAAACGCCGAACGGTAATTGCCAACCGCCGCCGAGAGGTTTCCGAGGAGTGCAGCCCAGTGCAGGGTTTGTTGCTGCAGGCAGGTGAAATGGCGGTCGAGTTTCGTAAAGCTAAAAGCCCGGTCGATCTTCGAGCCGGAAAATTCGAAACCGTTTTTCGAGAACAGAACCCCTTGTTTGCGATCGGTATTTCCGCAATACTTGTAGCGGACGCCGATGCCCTGTTTTTCCAGTTGCTTCTCCAACCCTTTCCATCCGGCGCATCGGGGCAGACACCTTTTGATCGCATCGTAGATTTCGTATCTGGTCTTGTCGGGTTCGCGCAGCCGCTCCCGCCGCACGTCGTCCTTTCCCGGCGCAAGGTATAGCCCGTACTTCTCGGTCAGCTCTCGGCATACCTTGGCGTTTCGGATCTTGATGTTCTTGTCCGAAATAGTTTGCCCGTCATTTCCGACCCGGTTGTAGACCAGATGGCAGTGCGGATGGGGCTGGTCGAGATGGCGCACCAATAGGTATTGCGTATCGGTGATGCCCATCTTCTGCATGTACTCCTTTGCGATCTGCGTCATCAGTGCGTCGGTCATCCGTGGAGCGTCTTTGGGTGAAAAAGAGAGCGAGATATGCCCGACGGTGTTTTTCAGCCGCGGGTTCAGGAGAGTCTGGTCATTGAAATCCTCGGCCATGCGCTTTGCATCCGGAGGCACGATACCCTCGGCCTCCAATATCCGGGATTTCTCTTTCATCACGTAGCCTACCGTCCCCGAAAAGGACGATCCCGATATTATCTTACCGATCATCGCGCAAATATTTTAAGAGCCGCCGAACTTCCTGCACTACCGATGCAATCTGTTTCTCCAGCCGTTCGATGCCTTTGGCGTGTGCCAGCCGGGTCAGCTGGTTCAGGTTGTCGGACAATCCTTTCAGCAGGTCGAATACCGGACGGTGTTCCTTCTTTACCCGCTCCTTCACTCACCCATAGGCGATGAGCTGCCGCACGACCTCGACGGGCTTCTGACCCGATTGCCGGGCCAGAGCCTTGAGCCGGAGATGTAGCTCCGTGTTGTAGCGGACGGTAAGTCGGTATTCCTGCCGCTGGGATTTGCTCAGCACAGGACGGCCGCCCTGTCTGTTATATGGTTTCTTCGGTGTTGCCATTCGTTTGCGATTTCAGGTGAAAAGAATAATGATCGAATATCCAGACCAGCGGGATCGACTGCGACCGACGGGAAGGCAGCGGTTTTGGCTGACAAAAACACAACCTTGCCTTCCTTAAACCTTTACCCCTTTCCGGCGCTGAGACTCAATCGCCGCTGTTTCCGCTTTCGAGGTCGCAGATCACGACCCAGACTGTCGGATACGGTTTCCGGGGGCTTCGGACAGGTTTTTCGGGCGATCAGATAGTCGTTGACATCCTTGTATCTGCGGTAGAAACAGCTTTGGTCGATGATCTCGCTGCGGGGACAAAGACGATGCAGGTCGGAGGTCGTTTTGCGTCCGGTTTCGTCGTTGTCGAAAAGGCGTGGATCACCGAATGCCGGTTAAGAAACGGAACGGCTTTGGAAAGGTTGACGACCGAGTTCAGCACGACCGTATCGCTGACCGGATGTATGTTATTCGCAAGCGACAGATACGAGAGAAAGTCTATGAACCCTTCGAAGACCATGACGCTTGCATGGGATGCCGACATGGCCCTGTCCGATTCGCAGGCCATCGGATCATTGCCGGCATGGAATGATGCTATTGCACCGATTGCGGGGCAATCCGTGATTGCATTGACATCATTGGTTGCATTGATTGCACTGCTGTCAATGACTGCATTCATATCATTAGTTGCATTGCATCCTTTGAGTGTTGTAATGTATTTGGGCGAGGAGCCGCCTTTGAACCGCTCGGAGCGGAGCTCCCACCCTTCGGCATCGTTGCGGAACCCGACGGCGAAAAAGGCGCGGCCGTTTACCTCGTAGCGAACCTCGCGGCAGAATGCAGCGGCGACCGACGGGACGATGCCGCGCGAGGCGAGATAACCGACCAATGCCGGATGACGAAGCGGAGCGTCGGAGAGGACGCGGAGCGCGGGGACGGTAGCCGGGCGCACGACCGGCGAGGGCCCTCCAACGGCCGGACGTTCGTAAATACCTGATGAAAGAGAAGTAGACCCGGCTTGCCTTATCTCACCGTTCGAAAGGATACGGATGGCGGCGTAACGGTCGCACCGCTCCAACCGCATCACGAGGGTGAGCAATGTGCCGCCTTCACCCAGTCCGAAGTCGTACCAGAGATTTCGCACGTAGTCCACTTTGAAGCTCGGCGTGCGCTCTTCCCGTAGGGTGAAAGATACATGCCGTAACCGCTGCGTTCGTATTTGGGCTGAATGCCCCGACGGGCGAGAAAATCACGGATGGAAATCCGGTTGCTGTGTGGTATGGCAGTCATTTTTCCGTAAGTTTGTTGAGAAAACGATGTAAAATTCAGTGAAAGAAAAGGTTGGAGTCTTACAACTCTCTTACACGGCATCCGGCACTGTAAGTCCGTAAGAACCCGTAAGACTTTGTAAGAGGATTTGTAAGAAATGTAAGATTATGAAAATAAGAAAGCTACCTTCTTTTTTCAACATTCTTACATCGCTGCATCGTTCAGCAATCCGCCGAGGTGTTCCCGCAAGACGGTATAGACCCGTGCCGTCTTACTATCCTGTCGCTGCGTTTCGCCGTTGTAGGTTATCGTATAGCGTTGGTAATAGGTCGGAGGTGCGGGACGCAGCTGCCAATTTTCGGCAAGAATCCGCCGCACGGTGGGATGGTCAACGCGGATGCCGCGTATCTCCAGCATATTGACCATATCGCTCACGTCGAACCGGTACTCCGCAAGGTTTTCGGCCTCCATAATGTCGCGGATGATCGACAGCATTTCGGTTTCGGTCTTGCTGCGGTTGTAGTGTACGATCCGCCGCAGGGCATCGGTGACCAGCAGTCGGGGCGCAAACCACATACGGCTCTCTTCATGTGACGAGAACATACGTTGTTGCAGATAAAAGAGCAGCCCCGGTATCTCGGCCCGCATTTTGGCCAGCAGGTGTTGGTCGTCATGCAGGAGCGGCGGCACGCGCCGCACCCAGTAGCGGGTTTCCGCCGCCTCGATCAGGACGGGATTGCGCTCGTTATTGGAGCAGAGAACGAACTTGCCGAAAAACTCCACCTCCCGGCGGTCACGGCCTTTCGCCTCAGCCTTGTAGCTGCGTGCGGTCGATAGGTTTTTGATCCGCTCGGAATCCTCGCGGCGGTTGAGCAGCACCTCGTCCACGCAGATCAATAGTTTACCCGTCCAGTCGTCGTTGAACTGCGAGCGGAAATCTTCGTTGGTGTTGAAGGTAACGTTTCCGCCGAAGATCGACTTTAAGAGATTGAGGAAGGTCGTCTTTCCCGTGTTGCGTTCATCCGACACCAGCAACAATACCGGCAGCCGTTGCAAGGGCGCCGGTAGAGCAGTTGCAGATAGTCGTATCCCAGCTCGACCTGCTCGCCGAAGATATGGGTGAGAAAGTCGTGGATGTGCGGAAAGATGCCCTCGGCAGGCTGGAAAGGAATCGGCTCGTAACGGTTCAGGAAGCCGTCGATCTCCCGGCGGTAGTTCGTGTGGTCGGGAACCGTGCAGAAGCGTCGTATTTCGGAATACGGGCCAGATAGCTTTTCCCGTAGTCCTGCCGCAAGGTCTCGACATTCCACGGGATAAGCGTCTCGACGCTCCGGCCGCTGCTCAACGGCTGCCGAACCCGCTTGTAGATAGTCGTTCCCACGCGCAGGTAGGGGCTTTCTCTTTTCACTGTTTTAGCGGGCATGGCGACCTCCATTTAGAATCCGTTGCACATCCGCCACACGATAACGGCGCTGCCCGCCGTACTCCACGGGAACAAGATAACCGCTCTTGGCCCATCGCCACAACGTAGAGGAATCGACACCCAACAACGCGATGGTCTGTTTTCGCGTATACAATTCGCCCGCTTGTTGCGGAACCGGCATTGCAGACGGCGGCGACGCGACTGCCGTCAACTCCCGATGCCATTGCCGGAGATCTTCCAGACGGACGGTCACATTCACTTCACCGCCCAACTCACTCAACTGTTTTAAGTCCATAATACGATGATTTAACCGAACCCGAAAGCAGGTTCGGCGACGAAAATAACAGGTGCTTTTCCTGCACCTGTTTTTGCAATCGAATCACCGCATTTGCACCGGCAAACAATTTCAGATATTGCTACTTACCAACATTTTGCAATTGCATGACAACAGAAAGAAAATTCCCTGCACCGACCGGATGCAGGGAATATCTCATACTTATACAGCTCTTTATTTTTGGATATATTCTTTCAGATTATCGAGCAATCGGATGCGATACCTCCGTCCGTCGCCCGGAGTTTGGCCCGCAACGTCTTCGTATTGTATTTGGCCAAAGACTCGAAGCTCGCTTTCAGCCATTCCGCCAATTCGGTCTGGTCATAAAACGATTGGTCGCGCCCTTAAAAGCATTCCAGACGTTCCAACCGTAGTGACCACAAATCCCCATAGCTCACCCGATCATGCCGAAGCCGAACCTGCGGCACATCGTTCGGAACAGGCGTCATACATGCCAGATAAAGCAAGCGTCGTCGCAAAATTCGCAGGTTCGTCTCGTCAATGGCATCGCCCAAATCCTTGTCGGTATATTCGTAAACGGTGGCGAGTGCATTTTCGAGAATCCGATCGTCCGGAATCGGGTCGGCAGAAACAACGGCGGATTCCGGCACGATCGCATCCGGACTTCTTTCACACCGCTGGTCGGAACCGACTCCCTCTGTCGTTGTTTTCTCTTCGCCTCTCGGCTGACTATGCCCAAACCGACGGAAAAACCGTTCCGAAAGATCGGCCGAACTGCCCAGGCTGAAAAAGTAAAATCCGACCACGCCAAGTCCTGCGGGGACAAGCAAGACAAGCGCCAGCCAAAGCGGAAATCCCTGTGAGACCATACCACAGAATAAAATAATCAAGGCAAGAACCACGACACCCGTCACGATCAGACGAAGACCTTTCTGGAAATAATAATCGGAATTCATAGTTACGATTCGCTGAAAAAATCATCCTCCATTACAACTTTCCGAAACCGATCCCGCAACTCCGCCATCCGTGCGATCAGTCGATCGTACGGCAGCGAATCTCCATAGATGAAATACTCCTGCATCCGCTCATAATCCCTGCGCCATACCTCCGCCAATTTTTCGGGCGGAATAAAATCGATCCGGCTTGGATGGTGCGTCCGATAATCGACTCCGCGAATCGTATTGAATATGCTGCGATGCTTGACAATCTCGGCATACATTCTCGGATCGGCCAAGGCTGCCTTTCCGAAATCCGTATCCATCAGCCGCTCCAAATCGTACAGATGGCGTGTCATTCGCTCGAAGCGCGGATTCTCTTTCTGAAACTCTTCATGCAGCAAAAACGCTTTCTCCAAAAACGTCCGTGTCGGCACGACCGCATAAATCGGGAACACCAATTCTCCGAATACATCGGGATATGCCTCGGCAATCAGCGGACGAATCTCGATCCGCTCACGCGGTTCTTTCATCGACCGGCAGCTGAATTCGATCCGGATTTGCGATTCCACATACTCGATATTCGCATAAATACTTCGATACGGCAGCAGCACCAGCGTCGGATCGGCATCGGAGTCCTGCGCCGGAACGGCACGCAACTCAAAATCGGAAGCCCCATATCCTTCCAGCAATGCCTGCATTTCCGCAACGAGCCGCTGCTCGATATAGGCCCGCGAAAGTTTCCGAATCCGATCGCGCTGCGACTTGTTGTCCCCGGCAATTCCCCAAAAGGACTTGTCGATTGCAATATCGATGTCCTCCGAGAAGCGTTCTATGACATGCCAACCCTTGCTCAACGACGTACCGCCCTTGAAGGTGATGAAGTCCCGGCACGACGATTCGAACAGGGCTTTCAGCGTCATCGTCACCCACCAGTCCTTCTCGACAGCCTGCGGAGGAAGCCCGACACGCTCGCTCGTCTGTGCAACGAACATACTTTTCTGCTCGTCGGAAAAACGTCCAAAAAATTATTCTTCATAGAACGACATAATGATTTTACGAATCCAAGCTGGCACCAACCGCAGATCGGGCAGAATGCTCGACTTCGGAATCCGAGTGAATATCGTCTTCAGTTGGGCGGTGTGCTCCTCCGTCACCTGCGGCCGACCGATCTCCTTCAAAGCGAACACGGCAAGCATCAGCGTTTTATTCTGATAGGCCAGATTTTTAAGCGCCACACGCTTGAATCGCAATTTGCGACCGTTGAACAGATTGACCGTCCGGGAATTGCCGTCCGTATAAAACACATAGTTCATCGGTACCTGGGCAGACAATCCCAATACATTCAATGCGTGCATACCCGTCGGAACAACTCGGGCTTCGCTCTGCCGGGCTACTTTTTCAGCGATTTCATTGATGGTCGGATATTGTATGCCCAGTCCGAACTTTCTGTCGATTTTGGGATAGCAATAGAGGCCCCTTGCAATACGGACTAAACCGCCTTTTCGGGTAAGCCGTTCCAATGCCTTCGCAACCGATACGGCCGATCCGTACACAGCGAAATCGGATGCGGAATACAGCTTACCCCGCCCGCACTTTTTCATCTTATTAAGTATCTTGTCCTCTATTGCTTGCATTTGCTTATTTGTTTATTTATTGTCGCTAATTTATACAAATTTATCGACAAAACAAATTCTACTCCAACACGCTCACGGCATCCCGTTTTATATCCATGTCGATATCGCGGTAACGGGCGAACGCCCGGCTGCCGTCCTTATGCCCGGACATCGCTCCCACGATCGCAGGGTCTTTCACGCTTTTATAAACATTCCCGATGAATGTCCGGCGCGCCATGTGCGACGAAGCAAGGTCGCAGATCGGCACCTGAACATTCTGCCGCGTCCGCTGGTCAATCGTCGTCACCATGCGCGTCAGTCCCGCCTTACGGAACGCCGCTTTGATATAAACATTGTATTTCTGCTCCGAAATAAACGGGAACAGCGTTCCACGGTTCTCGTCGAGGTATTTGCGAATCAGTTCTTTCGCAGCACCGATCAGCGGCACCGAGACCGTCACCACCCGATCGTCGCGCGTCTTGCGGGGAACGTATTCGATGCAATCGCCGATGATATTGGCATAGGTCATCTTATAAAGGTCGCTCACCCGACAGCCGATCATGCACTGAAAAACAAAAATATCTCTTTGCGTTTCCAGCTGCTTGTCATCCCCCATATCCGCTTCGGCCAACTGTTTGCGTTCGTCGGTCGTAATATAGATAGGCGTACCGTAGACAATCTCCGTGATCTTATACTGCTTGAACGGATCATTGGAAGTATGTCCATTATCATTGAGCCATACATAGAACGACCGCAGACGAATCAACATGTCCGAAACATAATTCATGCCCCGCTCTTTCGGACGGCCGGGAATTACCGTTTCTCCCGCAGCGTTGAGGTACGGGCCGCGCTTCACAGGCAGATTCTTCCTCACCTTCGGCCGAGCATACGGCACCTCGTCGTACAACTCCGGATGTACGTCGAAGATTTCCGGTTCTTTCATCAGAAATGCCCCGAAATCATCAAGTGTCGCCGGGGATACGGTGTGTACATCCAGCACGAACCGTCGGTTCGACAGTTTCCGATACAACTCATATCGCTTCAGCGTCCGCACCAAGACATTGAAATGCTTGACACGCGACTCGGACAATTTGTGTGTAGAGAGATATTCATTTGTCAACGAGAAAAAATCTATTTTCTTATCCTCGACAGAAGTCGCCGTCTTCGGCCGCAAAGTGCGCCGGATCAACTTTTCGAGCCACTCGCGTGTAACGGTCGATTTGTCATCTGCTGCCTCGACCGATGTCTCGATCACGTCAACCAGCTCTTTCAATTTCGCCCGCTTCGCCAACAGCGCATCGCGTTCCTCCCCCGGAATATTCGGAATATTGATATCGTTTTTCTTTCCCCAACGTCTCCGATCGACCCAAATGCCGGATGGCACTCGTACACGTGATTCGCGGGAAACGTAGACTCGGAAATTAACTTGCGATTCTCCCGCACTATTCTCCCCTTGCGCCAAAACATATGTAACTTTTGCCATACATCCTCATTTTATGCTCTACAAAGATATGATTTAGATTCGAATACAGCAATACTTTCGTGTCCGCACCGTGTCCGCATTTTTGCAAAAACAACTAAAAACAGACAAAATACATTTCATAGCATATAATTTTAATATACTATATTTCAATATATTATAAATATATTCGAATTTCAGTTGTTTGTATATGTTTTCATAAATCAATCCCTGTCCTGGGCACCAGAAACCCCGTCAGAGTTTCCTCTGACGGGGTTTTGCTTTTTCCATACAAGGCGTCATCCCTGACGAACGCAATACTCCGACACACCCCTTCGCACTGTCCGACGACGCTCCTCTTTTCCGGATGACAAAATTTTCCCATTGGGTCCGTACGCATTTCTTCTCCGATCGCGTTCTATAAATGCGACAGAAAAACAGTATCTTTGTTTCATGCTCCAAGAATTTCTGCAATACTTAGCGACGGTCCGCCGCTTTTCCCCATTGACGGTGCAGAATTACCGCCGTGACGTGACAAACTTCCTTGAGTGGCTCGATGTTCCGGAAGCGGATTTCGATCCCCGGCGAATCACCGTGGAAGACGTCCGCGAATGGATCGTGCACCGTACGGAAACAAAACATCTGGGAGCCGCCTCGATGAACCGGGAGCTCTCCTCCCTGCGGAGTTTCTTCCGTTACCTCCACCGTACGGGGCGAATCGACAAAGAGGTCATGTACCGCATCCACGCACTGAAAACCTCCCGGCGAATCCCGGCATTCGTTCCCTCGACACGCATGGAGGGGATTCTCGACGAACTGGACCGGGAGAGCGAAAGTCCGGAATTCAAATTTGTCCGAAATTCGCTCATCGTTCTCCTGTTTTACAGTTGCGGACTGCGGCTTGCGGAACTCGCAGGTATCGACCGCGACGATTTCTCGGGCGACTATACCGCACTCAAAGTCCGCGGCAAGGGCGATAAAGAGCGTATCGTCCCGATCCTGCCGCCCGTCCGGGAAAAAAATTTTGCACTATTTGGACGAAATTGACCGGCAGGGAATTTGCATTTCTAAAGAAAAAGCACTATTTTTAAATCAGCAAGGAAAACGAATCTCCCGCAGCACCGTCTATCGGACCGTACAGAGCCAATTGCGACAGGGCGGCGTTCAGGGCAAAAAGAGTCCGCACGTACTCCGGCACACCTTCGCCACCGAATTGCTCAACAACGGCGCCGACATGAGGGCGATACAAGAATTGCTCGGACATGCGTCCCTGCAGGCGACGCAGGTCTATACGCACAACAGCATCGCCAAGTTGCAGGAGATCTATTCCAAAGCTCACCCGCGCGAGAAAAACGGAGCGGAGCAAACAAAACAACAGAATTGATCGGCCGGAGCACAGTTCCGCAGATAACGAACCTTATAAAACATAGTATTATGAACGTACAAATTCAATCCGTAAAATTCGACGCCGACAGGAAGTTGGTCGAATTCGTAGAGCACAAAATGGACAAACTCGACCGTTTTGTCGAACGGGCTATCGGAGCCGACGTCATATTGAAACTGGATAAAGACCACGAACTCGGAAATAAAGTCGCCACGATCAACCTCCATATTCCGGGAGACGACCTGGTGGCCGAGAGCCGGGGCAAAAGTTTCGAGGAGGCGGTCGATCTCTCGATCGAAGCGCTCAAACGCCAGATCGACAAGTACAAGGGCCGGCTCGAAAAATAGAATAATGTTATGGTAATGCATAGCGCGACCTTAAAAGGTCGCCGCTATGCATTTATTCACCTCATTTTATCCGTAAAATTCCATCGTATTATATCAATCAGAAATTCAGCAATGCAAATGACGCGACAAGCGGCCAAAACAGAAAAGCCAACACAATTCCAACGAGCAATAAAAACACCGCTTCTCCGAAACTAAATACCCCACAAAGGGTTAAAATAACGAGAACGATAAAATAACCGATAAAATTAAACAAAACGGCTCCTACTACCAAAGAAACATAACCGAAAAAAGAAGAGAGACATCCAGTGGTTTCCCGGGTCGATTCGGGTTTCCTCTGATCCGTCGGAATAACCTTTATCACCGTTTCCTGTTGGAGAGGCCTTATCAAGTAAATCGAATGTCCGCATCGGGGACATGTCGGAGCATAACGCGACACCTCCAATCCGCAAGCAGGACAATGGATCAACAACGACTCTTCGGAATTATCTTTTACCTCCGGAAATAAAGTCAAATCAACCGCCGACGCACATTCATCGTTTGACAAGGATTCCTTTCGCATATTATCCTTTTTCTTCTTCAAGTGCCTCCGCCATACAAGTAACACAACTATTCCCGCAAGTGTTAACCCAAGTAAAATTTCCACAAAAGCATCCATCGTATTAAACACTTTTAGCAATTTAATTAGAAGCCTGCTTCAAGCCTAAAACACCCACTATTTCACTAAAATCACTCCTTCTTCCGCCACTCCTGCACTTCATTCTCCCGTCCGAACGGATTACGAGTCATCAACCGTCGTGTCTTCTTTATGTCGAGTTTCTCCTGATTCTCGGACAAATACGCTCCGATTTGGGAATGAACCCGATGAAATACACGCGACCGATCGTTTTTATAGGCCGCAAATAATAACTCGACATAGATAATTTCATGTTTATCGGCAAATGCCTCGATAAAATTGCGGGTCGTAAAAATTTCACCCGCCATCTCCGCAATCACCTCTCCGGCATACTTGGTCATTACTTCATAAACCGATTGTCCGTTTTTCTGTTCCATAGTTTTTTATTTTCGAGTTAAAAATTATAATCGTAAAGCAGCTCGAAATCATCCAGGCAAAGGATTCTGGAGCCTGCATCACAGGTAATTATCAGGTGAGTCGGCTTCCGGTCTGTTCGCAAATACTCCAGAGGAATCGTAAATTGCTGCCAATCGACATCCTCAGCCACTTGCAATTCACCGTAAGCAATCAAATCGGAACAGGATGGATCCAAGGCATCTTCAAGATATTGATCAACAACAGGATGCTCCGGGATTTTAACGTCATGATCTGGTACCGGAGACCATGTTCCCAATGCGATCCTAATTGTCGCCTCCTGCTCCTTCGTATCTGTACTCATCACGTTCCTGCATTGCAACCACCCCCGCAAAGCAGTCGGTGTCGCTTCGAAAAGCTGTCCGTAAATATTCCAAAGCATTGAAAGCACCCCAATAACACCACTACCAGCAGCAGGATCTACATTTATCCCAGTAAAAATATGCCCTCCATATAAATCTTTTACTATACTATCCCACTCTTCTTTCTGGAGTTTCACGGCATATTTCCCAGAACTCCCGGGGCGAATCGTCGGTTGGGGCAATCCCATCTCTGGGTAACCCCTCACGATTGAAGTTGCCCAAAACGCCCCCTCCTCCGAGAAATTCCACTCTTCAAAGTCGCCGTTCGGGAGTTTCAATGCGGGCAGCGTAGTCACGATATGAATCCGACTCTCCTCATCTCGCCAGCAGGCCATTATCTCGTAGGTCGTCTCCGGTTCGGCTTCTACATGTGCGGAAAAATCGTTGATCGAACCCGCTCCGGCAACTTCCACCCACTCTTTATCACCTTGTTTCCGATAACGGAAGCCCGCCTGCGCAACATCGGATGCACACGAGCCGGACAACCAAATCACCTGGGGTCCAGACATCGGCACGTTCGAGTCTGACGTTGACAGAGCCCGAAGTAGCCTGTGTAAAACAGATACTGTCCAGTAAATTCCCCTCGGAATCCACCAGTCTAACCGTAGCCTGGCGGCTTTTCACATCGGAATTGGGGCGGAAAGAGAATACGAGCGACTCTTCTCGCTGATCGGTACGGGAGGTCTCCACTCTGATCCACGTCCGATCTTTCTCAGCAATCTCAACCGTGTAATCGATGTTCGTAATAAGCGTTACTTGCAAAGAGGTGCCTTCAGCCTCGATAAGGTAGGAGTTGGCGGAAAGATCAAAAACAACATCCGATTTCGCCTTGACCTCTAAATCGATATAACGGCTTACTGTCTCGTTCCCTTCATCGGAGAGGATTACGACAATCCGCTCGTCCGTCGCAGTATCGGGCAGATAGATAACGATTTTCCCCGACCAGTGATTCGTTTCGATGACATCAACCCAATAGCCGTCCGGAGCGACAACCCTCACTCGTGCATTTTCACTCGCCCCTTCCAACGTATATCCAACCTCACAGGTTTCACCGGCAACAACCTGCAGCGGCATTGAACAGTCGAATACAATATTCAAATTCCCCGACCCTCCATCCGGTCCATCACCACTACACCCCGCCAACCATAGACAGGCGGCCAATAAAGCAAGCATTTTTTTCATAATTATAAAAGTCTGTTGCCACCCGGCTCCGACATGGCGGGTTATAATTAGGGGATAAAAAGAAAGTGTGGAGTTGTTCGTTTATCTAACAGGAGGTTCTGGAATACCCGTGCATTAAATAAACAATACCCCACACCGAATAGAATATATCGGGAACGATATATGCCTATACACGGTGACGAGCGTTGCGTTATCCTTAATGCACTCGAAAATTTTCCAGATTTCCTGTTAAGGATTAGCGAAACACTTTCACTAAACTAATATGTTACCGCCCATTTGGGACAGCACCACAAAGTTAGAAAATGTTTCTCAATACGCAACACTCTTGGAGTATTGTAGTTGCAAAGTTCTCTAAAACAAAGTTTCCATGCAATAGCACGGCTTATGGATTCAAAACTTTGTTCTTTATAAATTGGAGTAGAGGATTTTGTCGTTACGCCTGCATAAACTCTTTAATCGTGGTTTGCAGGTCGTTTGATTCTGCATTTCTCGACCTTACGCCAACACAAAAACAGAAATTAGAGGTTGCAAAATCTTCTCGGAATTGCAATGCCCCTAATCTCTGTAATTTGCAGTTTTACTATGTCGATATGCAGACCGAGTTTTACTCTCCTGCAATCTTCTGTATCACGCCGTCCATGTAGATTGCCTGTCCGCTGGTTGTTCGTCCCCACCAATGACAATCGAGCGCGTCGATTACGACCTCTCCCCGTCCTTTGAGTTCCTGTGCCAAGTAAGGCGATACCAGCCACCACTCGAAAACCTCCCCGTCCATATCGACAAAGGGATACATGTATTCCTCGTCGATTTTACCTGCACGGATGAGTTCTTCCACCACCTCGTTCTGTCCGTAAAACACATGCAAATCCGCTATGCGTTTTGCCCTTGACTGTCTGTCCATATTTTTAGATTTTACATTCAATAAAGGGCGGGGGCTTTGATTTATCTATCTGTTCGTGGGCAGTATATAGACAAAAAACTCCGACTATTGTCGGAGCTATTTGGAATTTGTTGGTGGTGGCGGTGGAGGTAGAGGCGGTGGAGCATTTTTTGATGTCAGCCCTCTGATTTGCACACTTTCTGGCGAATCATATTCTTTCTCATTGATTATCATGCTGTACTATTTTATTCTGGGTTTAGGCGGAAGGGGCGGGGTTGCTGTATTTGTTGTTTTCCCGTCTTGTATTCTCTTGGGCTTGCTTGTTCCTGTTGGTTTTGGAGGAACAGCATCTAACTTATCATTTCGTATCATAAGCCTCTTATTTCTTTATAATAGTTTTAGGTGGAGGTGGAGGGACTGCATTAGTAGGGGTTAAACCAAGTTTTACTTTTACATCTCCTATAGGCTTGGTTGGAGGTGATGGCGGAGTTGGAATAGACGGCGTTTTTACCTTCTGTTAAAATTGTATTTGCCATATATGTCATTTATAAAGTTTCCTTAATCTGGTGACTGCTTAATGTATCTTGCTGTATAACTTTTAGTCCATTCGATGTTTTCTCAATAGATGAGATCGCGTGAGTCGTAGTTTTTTCTCGCAATTGATGTTGTTTTGGACTGTTAAAAACGAGATTTACAAACACAAATCCCAAAATAAACGTAATACCTCCAATCATCAGCCATGCAGTTGGCCGATTATAACGATTATCTAATTTTCTATTTTTATCATATATTTCCCTGCTTCTTCGCTGTGTTTCATCATATCTTTCTTGGTCATTATCTGTGTTGTACTTCCCCCATAAATAGTTGTCAATATTCTGAATATTTGTGCGGCAATTTCTTTTTGCTTTTAAATATGATAGGATATTCAGAATAATACACACGGCAAGAGCAATCCATCCAACAGCAAGAATCCACCAAAATCGATATTCTATTTTAGGAGCTAGTGCTGTAATGAAACTAAAGGAAATAGCCATTGCTCCAGATGCTATTTTAAGAACTAATCCCTCAAAAAATTGTTTCTGTCTGGTCTATGGTTGCTTGGTTGCTTTCGCGTGTACTTTCAAACCATGCTCTGTAATCTGGATTCTCCATAATGCTCAGTATGTTATATCTGCAAAATTATAATATTATCTTGAACAAAGGAAATATGTTACTCTTATTTATTGATTGAGTGCCTGCGGCACGCCATCTAAAGAGAAAAAGAAAACAGAAAATTGAATGACATAATTTTATAAGTCCCTATAAATGAAATAATCTGCAAAATATGTCATTCTCCTATTAAAAGGGAAAACCCTCATGCTTGCGCATGAGGGCTGTATATCTAAAATGCAAACCCTCTGAATTCTTCCTTATCGAGTTTGTTTTGCTCTACCTGTTCTATAACTGCATTATATTGCTCCTGCATATCCAGAATCTTAATAAAGTATGGCAATGATACCTTTTCGGGTAGGTTCTTGCATCGTTTATCGAGTTGGTAGGTTATGCTTATTGGCTCTGTTCTCGATAAGCCTATTGCATTATACTTTGTAAGCAGTACGGACATAGCCCGTTTATCCCACTTGGGAGCGGTTATGCCTTTCACCTTGCAGAAATCGCATATCTCCTTATAAATCCCTGCATTGGTCTTTTTAACAGAGGAATTGATAAAACAGTCTACCGTTAGTTCATAGCCCTTTGCAATCTGCTTTATAAGCCCTAATTGCAGACACTCTTTAATGAGGGCTGTTGTCGTATTTCTTGATAAACCGATACTCTTTGCAATTTGGCTGTTGCGTCATTGGATGGTATCCGTATTATTAAGGCATACCGACTTTAATAATAGCAGAAACCCTGCAATCTTGGCGGGATAGTTCCTCTTAAAGAAACTATTATCGAGGAAGAAATAGTCTTTGTTTGCTGGCTTTATATAGTAGGAATTGCGCTTTATAAAACCTCTGTCTGCATCTTCTTTAATGGTGGTATGCACAGTTAGATAACCTGCGTCTTTCAGCCGTTTAATGCTCCGTCGTATGGTCCGTTCATCCAATTCCGTCAGTAAGGATAGTTTTTCCTCTGTTATATGGGATATGTTGGTCTTGTGATTGGAGCAATATTTAATGGTTGCTCACACGTAAATATCAATAGGCTTACTGTTGCCCGTCTGAAAGTTCACGATTGATTTGGGGATTACTGTATAATTCATCGTTAGCAATGGAATTTTGATTGTTCGTAAATATGATTTCTTTTAAGTGTAGCAGTTTTCGGAAGCAGCTACGCCGTAATGTTCTTTGGCCTGTTTGCGGTTATCGAATCACCTGCGGTCTTGATGTGGTAGTACATGGTCGGTACGACTTTAATAGGTAGTGTATAAGTAGGTATTGTATATATAGGACACTTTTGAGCAGTTTGCA